>JADMIO011167688.1_pt1 | contig 95241 bp, 86 predicted proteins | sample 8958161 | NCBI WGS metagenome assembly JADMIO01 (sample SAMN16585339, study PRJNA669376) | soil metagenome | isolation source: Crop rotation soil | place: USA: Cullars Rotation, Alabama | collected 2011
GCGACTTCAAGTCACGTGAATTCCAAGCTTCGGATCCCACTGTGCTGGAAAGACCAGATCGCCAGTAGGACCATCAACAAGTCTAGGCGAGTGGACGTGACTGGGCGGGTTTGATGCTTAGCATTGCGAATGTCAGGCTGACCCATCAGTGGGCTATCAACTGCTGTCATCTCGATATCACCTGCTTTTCCATCTTATCTGAAGGACAGGATAGACGCATGATACATAATCTCAATTATGCAGTCGAATTACTTATTCGCAATGGGTGAGGCCGGGCAGATGCTGTAAGAAGCGCGATCAACCTTTGGGGCTGCTAGATTGGCTTAAGCATTCGAATCAGCACAACGTCTGAGGCGAGATGAACCAGTTCAGCCTTATATTCACGCAGTTCTTCTTGCACTCCTGCAAACGTGTGAGCGTGTTTTTGGTGAACTTTACTGAGGGTGAGGAAATCTGGATTGCGATAAAGATTATAGAATGCAGGCCCTTCGTCAAACATAGTCTTGGGCGGCAGCGTGTGAAGGTGGGTAATGTGAAATACAAGGACTTTTACAAAATCCCATACAAGCCTGACCATTGGAAACCCTGCCATCCAACCCGTAGGCATAATCTTGTCGATGATGAGAATGCTTGCGCCAGGTGCTGCCAATGTGAAAATCTTGGCAATTAAGGTCTTTAATCCGACGTATTGCCCCACATATAAAGCAATAACGCCTTCGAATCCCTGGGGAGGGCGCTCTGCCGGGGTGAATTCATGGCCCTTAAAATCGTCGTTGATATAGATAACAGGCCGCGCATCGGTGTGATGCTTCTGCGCCCATTCGATCATCTTCGGCGCGATGTCAATGCCTACTACTGTAGTTAGCTCTGGATGCTGGCTTAAAACAAAGTTGAGCACACCGCCTGATCCGCACCCGATGTCTAGCACGCTGCCTAGTTGTTTTGGAAGGCTTGCGTCGATGATTTTGGACAGCCAGAAAACATTGCCAGGGGTAAAGGCTTCAAGAATCGTTGGTTGGCAATAGACGTTCCTGATCAGCGACAGCGCATCATCTTCAGAGGACTCATTACTTTCGGGAGTTGACACCGTTTGATCCTGTGTGGAGTCAGTAAATTGAGGTTGAGAAGCGGACAGAACTTGATCTTCTACAGAATCAACAGCTTCAGAAGTAGGCATGATTTCTCCGTGAATGCTGCGGTATTGATTGCAGCGTAGCTCACAGTTTAATGCAAAACGGCACAAAGCAAAGTAGCCTATTCTGGCTATTCGCAGACTAGAAATGGCTCAGTGGGCGTAAATCTGGGCATTCTGGGCGTTTATGAAATCTTTCTAAAAACTAGCGTTCTCATGTACAAGCCAGTCAGTCGATTGAGGGCTGCATTCCAGTTTCAAGCGTAAGTTGGTGGGTCCATTTTTGCTGATCAGCTTGTTTTGCATGTTGAACTATCATTTTGAACCAAATAGAGTCTTGGCGATTTTTACAGTTCATACCAAATCCGGGTGAATGCTTCAGTTTTACCTCACCCCCTGTCCCCCTCTCCGCACGCAGAGAGGGGGAATCCGTCGATTACCTATGAGGGAGTGATTACCCGTAATTTGGTATCAGAAGAATGTGCCATTTTGCGTCATGTAAATCTAAGTAAAGGATACTGTGGAAAATACGTAGTTTCACGCTTGGGATGGGGCTGGTGTTCATGTAGAGTTACAAACAGTCCATTCTCAAACATGCCCTGCTGCAACCTCGACCATTGCTCACCAGAAAATGCTTACCGCCTGATTTCCGCTATCCACGTCCGCCAGGATTACTAAGTAATGGGTGACATGATGAGCCAAAAAACAATTCTATACGTTGAGCATGAACTCGCCTTAAGCTGTGCTGTAGCGGACCGTTTGACGTGGGACGGCTATCGTGTGCAAATGCTCGATGATCCTGCACGATCACTGCGCGTGGCAAGTATGCTGCCTCCGAGCCTGATCCTGCTGAATATGGATTTGCTGGGCCTGGAAAGCGAAGAAATGATCAATCAATTGCGGCGTATACCGGGACTTAAATGTGTGCCTGTCATCGCACTGACCTCGGCGGTACTGTATGGTCGCGCAGCCGATTACATGACCACAGGCTGTGATTGCTGTTTGTTCAAACCGTTTACCCTGCAACAACTCGTGAGTGTTGTCCATCAGCTTATCGGCTTGCCGGACGCACGGTCGTTGGGAACTACTTATCGCGGTTCACCCTGGGTGGAAGTACCTCCACCAACAGCCCGATCACAATAAAAGCGTCGTTGCAACCTTAACCAGTAAGATACCTGTGTTTGTCAGCTATCGCCGTGTAACACTAACTCACTGAACCTATCAACTATGTTAAACTGTAGCTTATCTAAGAATTCAATAGGAAGACAGAATTCATGCACACGCAACAGAAATCTGTAAGCGTTGCGGCGAGCTTGCGCGCATTCATTGCCCATCTTATTGACTATGCCGGGTTATTCCCACCTGCCAGCTTACCCCTTTCTGAAGCCATTCAGAATTATGCAAAGTACCGCCATGACCCTGACCGCTGGATGTTGTCGCGTTTCATTGTCCCTGCAACACAGTTGCCAGAGCTTTCGGCTGCCGGAGGCAGGTTGTTTACGGGCTTTGACCCGTTCGTGTTTACGATCCTGGGGCGTGGGGGGCGTGATCACGAGGAGTTTTTGTCAGGGCTGTACTATGATTTGCTAGAAGCGAACGCTTTCATTCATCGGCACGATAACGGCGCAGCAGTGGATATGATTGAGGTGCGGCTTCCACCAAGTGTTACAGCATCTAAGGACGCCGATGTAGTAGGCAAGCTCCTCGCAAAGGCATCAGAGCAGATTAATAGCGCGGATCTGCGCCCCTTTTACGAGGTCGCCTTTGATTCAAATTGGGAAAGCAGTGTGAGTACCGTCGTACAGGCCATTGCTGTGCAAAACGCGAGCGGAAATTTCCGGGAGGCTGGCTTTAAGCTGCGCTGTGGCGGAACCGACGCAGCCGCATTCCCCACACCGGGGCAGATTGCACATGCGATCTCCACCTGTCATGAATTTGGGGTAGCGATGAAAGCTACAGCAGGCTTACATCACCCGGTAAGGCATTATTCCAATGCAGTGCAGACAAAAATGCATGGCTTCTTTAATGTGTTCATTGCTGGAATTCTGGCTGATGCACACAGCCTGGACCGTGAGCGGTTGACGGCAATCCTCGAAGATGAGGATGCTCGTAATTTTAGCTTTGGAGAGGATGCACTGGCCTGGTGCGATGTGATGGCAACAACGGCTCAGATCGATGCGGCGCGGCAGCGGGCAATGATCTCATATGGTAGTTGCAGTTTCGATGAACCGCGCGAAGATTTGGACCTACTTGGACTAATTAAACGCTAACGGCACAGCATTAGACAAACAAATATTTCTTGTCCTAGCTTCACAGGAGCTTCAATGCCTTTACGCTCATTTATAGAAGTTAAACCCGATTCACACTTTCCTATTCAAAATTTGCCCTATGGCGTGTTTAGTCTCCGCAGTGGGCTGGAAGCAAACACACCGCGAGTCGGCGTAGCAATTGGCGAGATGGTGCTCGACCTGTCCGTAATTCAGGATGCCGGTTTGTTCAAGGGACGCCAGTTGCGCGGGCGCAAGGTGTTTTCAAGGCCATCGTTAAATGAGTTTATGGGGCTGGGCCGCCCAGCATGGATTGAAGCGCGCGCTACCATTCAGGACTTGCTCAGTTCCGATAATGCATCACTCCGCGATAACGATGCCCTGCGGGGGTTTGCTCTGGTTCCAATGTCTGATGTACAGATGCACTTGCCTGCCGAGATTGGCGACTATACTGACTTCTATTCGTCACGAGAACATGCCACCAACGTCGGAATCATGTTCCGGGGCAAAGAAAACGCGCTTATGCCGAACTGGTTGCACGTCCCGATTGCGTATCACGGGAGAGCCAGTTCAATCGTGTTGAGCGGCGTCGATGTAAGGCGTCCATATGGGCAGACCAAAGCGCCAGATCAGCCCGCACCAGCGTTTGGCCCAAGCCGGGAAGTAGACTTTGAACTAGAGATGGGATTTTTCGTGGGACCGGGTAACGATCTGGGCAGCCCGATAGCGATAGATCAGGCACTTGATCATATCTTCGGGATGGTGCTGGTTAATGATTGGAGCGCCCGCGACATTCAGCGCTGGGAATATCAGCCGCTAGGCCCATTTCTTGCCAAGAATTTCACGACCTCGATCTCGCCCTGGGTCGTAACTATGGATGCGCTGGAAGCCTTTTGCACGACTGGTCCAGCGCAGGAACCCAAACCGCTGCCATACTTGCGAACCAATGATGATCGCGCCTACGACATTCAACTCGTGGTGAGCCTGCAAGGAGACAGCAGCAAGCCGCTCGTAATCTCGTGTTCCAACTTCAAGACGCTCTACTGGAATGTTTGTCAGCAACTAGCACATCATACGGTCAACGGGTGTAACCTGCGCCCTGGCGATTTACTTGCTTCTGGCACGATTAGCGGTCCAACGCCGGAATCGCTTGGCTCAATGCTCGAATTAACCTGGAAAGGCGAGCGGCCTATCACTTTGCCTGATGGCAGCCAGCGTACCTTCCTCGAAGATGGGGATCGGGTGACGATGACTGGCTGGTGTCAAGCCGATGGCTACCGTGTCGGCTTTGGTGAAGTGACCGGGAAAGTTCTCCCGGCCTATACTTTATCAAAATAGAGCAACATCGGGTCTTGAAATTTGTCCTTGTCGCTATGCAGCGCGACTCTGGCTGGCAGATTGGAAAGGCTGTGTGGGCAGCGAGAAACAAACGGTTTCTGGCCTATCCCCATCGTTCTGAATCCACAGATTACCATCCTGGCGTTCGACCAGGCTGCGTGCCATCGAATACCCTACGGCACGTGCAGCGTGACCGATCTTGTTTTGCAGGCTTCGGTCCTTCGAATCGCTGCCTCCGAACTGGCTTCCAGTCTGCGAAATAGTCACGGTAATTAATGCGGCTCCTTCGTTAGCTTTGCCAGATTGCACACGCACTGAAATTGCGCCCTCGTGAAGCATTTTGGCAACATCGGTGATCAGGATGTTCAACAATTGCTTGGTCAAGTTTGCATCACCGTAGGCTTTCGGGATGTCGCCCCAGATTTCGGTGCGTACATTCACGGCCCTGTCGTCCACAGGGAGTTCCAAGACGATTTCCTGCAACTTGGCGCCAAAATCAAAGTACTGGCTGTCAGAGCGCGTCCGGCCTGGTACAACGGGATCACTACCAGCAGCATTGTTGACCCATTCCAACAGCGGTTGGATAGTCTCTGTGATGGTCTGGATAATCTCCTTTTGAGAGTGGGTGACGGGTGCGTAGAGTCCAATTCGAAGTACTTTGCATGAAGCCAAAATACTGTTAATTGGGGTACGCAGCGCATTAAGCAGGTCTTGTTTGCGTTTGATCTGCTCTGGAAACGTTGCTCCTGGTAAAGAACCTGTAGGAATTTCGGGCAAGGCTAACAGGCTTTGCGTAGCACTGATAATTGTACGCACGTCCTGTTTCTGTTCATCGGTGAGCGGGCCGTCATGTTCCGAAATTAGGCGGCGGGCGAGATCGTTAACTTTGTTAAGCGAAATAATAACTTCGTGATTCATTTTATTGCCTGCTGCAACTCTGAAAGCGATGGGCAGCAGATTTAATTGCGCTGCCACAAAAAAATATTAAGTGATCGCCTTAGAAGCGCCAGCTTTTATCCTTTGATGAACCCTAAAAGCAAGGGTTTTGCCAGGGCGCACAATCTCGTTTTCTTAGCTAAGTTGAGAAGCATCGTGGATTGTCTAGTAATGCGAAGGGCTGCCGATTCTGAAATTTGTGTGAAGATGGTTACGAGTCAAATCTGTGCCTGTTAGCCGTTATGCGATCTGTCGAGAATTCATCTATAATGAGCGGTTCACCAGCGATAAAAGGAGCAAACTCATGTGGAAACTAGCGCTTGTGCAGGGGCCAAACATTACAATTTTCGACGCAAACGGTCAATCACGGAAAAACTTCCCGGACTTTGGGCAGGCTGTAGCTGCGATGCTCAAAGAAGGCTGGGAACCATTCAGCGCCGATAGTGGAAATACCGTGATGGTCTGGATGCGTATGAAGGGCTAAGCCCGGCAGATTGTATTTGGGAAGGTTTGGGCAGAGAGGGTCAACCACCCTCCTGCTTTTATCCTTGGGAAGGTTTGCGGGCAAATAGGTAAACACGGTTTGTCTGTGCCTCAACGTCGGGATACGGACCACGCTCCACAACATCATCAATTAAGAAACCCGCCTCTTTTAGCTTCATCTCCATCTCCTCACGCTTGAAGAAGCGAAAATCGAGAGAAACGGGTTTGCCGAAAAATTCGTCCATGTGTCGCGTTTCCTCGCCCGCGTGGAACGTGAGCAAAAGCAGACCATCGGGCATCAGCACGCGGTACAGTTCGCGCAGGACAGCGACCACATCTTCGCGCGGAATATGAATAATACAGTAGAAGGCCGCAATCCCGGCCAACGCGCCGTCTGGAAGATCGAGGTGCCGCATATCACCTTGCTGAAAAGGGATACCCGGATTCAGTTTTCGCGCCTGATCGACCATCTGCGGCGATAAATCAATGCCCATTACATCGACGCCGCGCCCTTTTAAGTATCGGGCTACCTGACCCGGACCACAGCCCAGGTCGCAGGTGCGTCCCAATCCCTTTACACGATTGGCAAAACGATCCAACAGTTCCCGATCAAGCGGTTTATGATCAAACTCGTTCAGATATTTATCGGCATATTCGGCTGCAACGCGATCATAGCTAGCCTGCGTTTCATCGTTCATAAGCCCTCTTGTCTGCGATACCCTGAATTCGCTCCAATTATCGCCCTTGTTAGGGTATTGTGCCTAATCTATGGTGCTATTGGCGCACGATTATCCCTTCGACTATACTGTTGAGGGGTCAAGCACAAGTACTGGTTTGTTATCCTGTTCATTGAGTCGAGGCGGCGCTGTGAGTGGTGAACGCATTCTCGTGGTGGACGACAGTAAAGAAAACCGCGAGTTCATAATCGACTATATCCTTAAGCCAAACGGCTTCGACGTGCTTCAGGCCCGTGATGGTTTGGAAGGGATGGAACAAGCACGACAAGGTGCGCCAGACTTGATCCTGCTGGACCTGCAAATGCCCCGACTGGACGGCACAGGTGTCTTGCAAGCACTGCGCCGCGAAAATATGAATATCCCCGTGATCCTGATGACTTTTCATGGTTCGGAAGAGATCGCCATCGAGGTATTCCGGCTGGGTGTACGAGATTACGTTAAGAAGCCATATACGCCGGAAGAAATGCTCGGCGCAATCGAAACCAACCTGACTGAGACACGACTGCGAAAAGAAAAAGAAGCCTTAACCAGTCGTTTGTTGAATGCCAACCGCGAACTGCATAACCGTATTAAAGAACTAAACACGCTGTATAGCATTGGCAAGAGCGTGACTTCGCTGCTTAACCCGACGCAACTGCTGGCCCGCGTGGTCGAAGCTGCGACGACAGTTACCGGGGCCGAGCAGGGCACACTGCTATTGGTGGAAGGCAACCAGTTGGTCCAGCGGGCGGTCAAGAAGCGCGGCGATCAACATGCCCACCCTGCCGCCGATGTAAGTCAGGACAAATTGGCAGAGCGCGCAATTTCGATGGGTAAGGCTGTCTCGTTATCGCCTATTGAGCTAGCAAAACTCAAAGAACGTAACCCCAATGCGCCGTCGGCGGTACTGGTTGTGCCGATGGTCGTCAGTGATCGGGTGATCGGGGCGTTGGGTGTTGAGAATATCGCAGCAACCGCCAAAGCATTTACCGATCACGATGGTGCGCTGCTTTCGGCTTTAGGTGACTATGCAGCGATAGCCATTGAGAATGCGCGTAATTTTCAACAGCTTGAAGAGATCAAAGAACGCGAGAAGATGGCGATTCGCGGTGCTTTTGAACGTTATGTCGCGCCGAGTGTGGTGGATCGTGTCCTTCGCAGCCCCGACGAAATGCAGCTTGGCGGGCATCGCCGCACCATTAGCGTGCTGTTTGCAGATATTCGCGGCTACACAACTTTCGCGGAGCAAGCTGATCCTGAACGGGTGGTGGAACTGCTTAACGAATATTTTACCCTTGCAACGGACATTATTTTTGCCCGCGAAGGGACCCTCGATAAGTTTCTGGGCGATGCAGTGATGGCCTTCTTTAACGCGCCGGAAGATCAGGAAGATCACCCCTACCGGGTGGTCGATGCAGCGCTGGCTCTGCAATCTGCGGTTAATGAAGTAAATGCACGACGTGGCACAGATGGGCTTACCTTTAGCATAGGGATTAACCTGGGCGAAGCGGTAGTGGGCAACGTGGGTACGCCGCGCGCCATGAACTATACCGCTATCGGGGACGTAGTGAACGTCGCCAAGCGTCTACAGGAACGCGCCGATCCGGGTCAAATTCTCGTTGCGGAAAGTGTGATCGCCTGCCTGGGCGATCTTGTCATCGCGGATCGTATCGGCGAAATGCAGGTTAAAGGACGCAAAGAGCCAACCATCGTCTATAACCTGCGTGGGTTGGCATAGCCTAATCCGCTTGCTCCACTTGCTGCTGCCTCACTACCAACGATCCCAGTGAATTAACTCCTCCAGCGGGCGGCGTCCACCTTTGACACCCGGACGCTGCTGTTCAGCAGGGTAGCCAAACGAAATGACCATATCGAAGGCGAGATCAGCGGGAATGCCGAGCAGCGCCTTCGCCTCGTCAGGGCGATATATTGCGCCCAGCACCGACCCAATGCCGAGTTCGTGGGCCGCTAACTGCATGTAGGCCGCACACTGTCCAAGATCAAACATAGCCTTACTGCCAGTCAGACGGCCTATCAACCCAATGCAGGCCGCTGCCCCCGCCACGTGGCCCATGAAGTCGCCTGTTTTCGACAGCTTTTGCAGGAGATCGCGGTCCCGCACGACGATAAAATCCCAGGGCTGCGTATTCTTAGAACTCTGGGCACGTCTGCCAGCTTCTAGAATACGATGGATTACGTCATCAGGAAGCGGCTGGTTGGTGAACTTTCGGACCGCCCGCTTCGTGCGAATTGCCTCCCAAACATCCATGAGGCCATCCCTTCTCAACACCTAAATCGAATTGGGATCACGTGAGGCTAGTTTTCCGCCTGCTTAGTGGTCTTGCGGGATTCGTTGGATTGAATTACCCGCCCCTTTAAGCTGACCAGACTGTTATACACCGCCGCGATTCGTGGGTCGGAAGCAACAGGATCAAAGAGCAGAGGCGGCACGGGTTTGGATTGGCGTGTAATACGTGAGGCCCGTACTTCCAGCAACCGTTCGCGTGAAAGTCCTGTTACCTGCGACAAGGCATCTGCCCAACTGGTTTCGTTCAAGTCCGTCATTTCGTCAAAATCAACTGCACAACCCCCCTTTACATCCATCTGCATCAGGGCCGTACTGTAGGATTCATAATAATTTTCAACCATACGCGGCAGACTCCAGCCAGATCGCACGAATCGGCTGCGGGCAACGCTGGCGAAGTTGCGGTAGGAAATGATGATACTTGGCGCATAGCCCAAACGCTGTGCGGGCTGCGTTAACCATAGCAGCGTCGATGTTTTCACAAAGCGAACTTCTTGTAATAGGGTTCGCAACAAGTCAAGGCTGCGACGGTCACAATAGGTTCGCAGCCTGCTGGCAAAAGGGACATCTTCCAGCATATCGGCCCGCTGATGCCACATATAAGAACGGAGCGCTAGCTGATGTTCATAAGCGCCGTTTTGAGGATTCCACGATTCGCGGCGCGGCATACCAAAATCTGCGCCCGCATCGACCAGAATAGCTGCCAGCAGGCTTGATCCAGTGCGGCCTGCACTGACAACGAAAAAGCGCTGTCTATCTACATTTTTCTGGGCAAGGTCCATTGCCAGCGGTAACCCTTCTTTACAAGGTAGTCAAGATCACGGTTGTTTTAACGGGCCAGCATTATAGCACCGTGAAGCGTTCTGAACTATCCGGCGAATGCCTGTAGAACGTTATTCATCAGTACCGCCTTCTTTACGGGGGCGGTTACGGAAGCTCATGCGGACAGGTGTGCCGAGGAACCCGTACTTTTCGCGGAGTTGGTTTTCCAGATAACGCTCATAGCTGAAGTGGAGCAACTCAGTTGAATTGACATGGAACAGGAACGTTGGCGGATCGACACGCACCTGCGTTCCATAGTATATCTTGAGCTTCTTGCCTGTCGTTGAAGGCGGCGAATGCTTCAGGGTAGCTTCGCGGATTAGCTTGTTCAGTTCGGATGTTGGGACGCGAATCAGACGTTCCTCCTGGACTCGCGCTGCTGTCGGGAATACGGTGTGGATACGCTGACCTGTCTTGGCACTGACAAACAAGATCGGCGCATAGGCTATAAAGTCGAAACGATCCCGCACGGTGGCGGTGAACTCGTTGAGGGTATCGTCATCTTTTTCGACAATATCCCATTTATTGACAATGATCACCACGCTGCGATTGGCATCTTTGATCATCCCGGCGATGTGTGTATCCTGTGCCGTCACGCCTTCCACGCCATCAATCAGCAGCAAGGCAACGTCTGCCCGTTCAAGGGCCTTGTGTGCGCGAATGACGCTGAATTGCTCGATGCCCGGCTCGATACTCCCCCGCCGCCGGATACCAGCGGTATCGATCAGCGTGATAGGCATACCTTCCCACGTCATATGCGTGTCAATTGCATCCCGTGTCGTTCCAGCAATGGGGCTGACAATGGCCCGCTCTGCACCGATTAGCTTGTTCAGCAGACTGGACTTACCAACGTTGGGCCTGCCTACAATGGCAATCTTGAGGCTGGTATCCTCTGCATCCAAATCTTCCGGCGGCGCATTCTTCAGGGCATCGATCACCACATCGAGCAGATCACCCGTTCCCGTGCCGTGAATCGCGCTAATGGGCACGACTTCTTCACCGATTCCCAGCCCATAAAACTCGACAGCATTTTCGCGGCGTTGTTCACTGTCGGCTTTGTTGGCGGCGATCACAATCGTCTTGGTCGTTTTTCGCAAAATCTCAGCGATTTCTTCATCGGCGGCAGTGATACCTTGCTCAGCATCGACCAACATAACCACAACATCAGCTTCTTCGATTGCAATGAGCGCCTGAGCGCGAATCTGCGGCACGAATTCGGCACTACCTTCCGAGAGCGCAGCCACATTGCGCGAGTTCTTTGGTTCGTAGACTTCAATTCCGCCCGTGTCGATGACGGTAAATGCAATGCCACGCCAATCTGATTCACCGAGGATACGATCACGGGTCGTGCCGGGAATATCGGAGGTAACGGCCTTCCGTTCTCCAACCAGCCGATTAAACAGCGTTGATTTGCCGACGTTGGGTCGTCCCACCAGCGCTACTATAGGTTTACGCATGACTTGCCCCTAACTTCCTACTTCCAATACTGGTGGCACATTGTACCATCAATAGTCCTGAATAAAGGGGCAGCGCCTCTCAGATTCACTTGCTACATTTGTTAATTCATGGCGGGCTGAAAATTCGCGCCATGAAATACCGAATGCTATGATCTGCAAAATTCCACAACCTGTGAGATCATCAATTTCACAATTCCATATGTCGAAAACTCCCCACATCAAATTGGTTCAATATCTGTGATACACGCACAACAACTGGCAAAACGCTTTAAAAAGTTCCAGGCAGTTTCTGACGTAACCTTTGAAGCCCACGACGGCGAGGTATTCGGGCTATTGGGGCCAAACGGCGCGGGCAAAACAACCACACTGCGGATGCTCTCGACAGTCATCGAGCCGGATCGGGGTACAGCAACCGTCGGCGGCTATGACATCCGCCGCCAGAAGTCACAGGTGCGTGCCCATGTCGGCATCCTCGTCGAAAACGCCAGGTTATACCGTCACCTTACGGCGCGGGAATGCCTACGCTATATCGGACATCTGCATGGCTGGAAGGGCGCGCCGCTTGAACAGCGCATCGACAAACTGATCAGTGAACTTGGCATGGAAAACTTCATTGATCGCAAAACCGAGGGCTTCAGCCGGGGTATGACGCGCAAAGTTGTGATGGGTATGGCGCTGGTACACAACCCGCCGAACGTGATATTTGACGAGCCAACTGCCGGGCTGGATGTTGTTAGCACCCGTGCCGTGCGTGACATTATTCATCGGCTGAAGCAGGAAGGCCGCTGTGTGATCCTTTCGACTCACTTGATGGATGAGGTAGAGCGGCTGTGTGATCGTGTCGGAATTATCCATCGCGGCAAGATTATGACGATGGGCACGCCTGCCGAACTGATCGCAGCTCATAATGCCCCCGATCTCGAAACTGCTTTCGTGCATATCGTCGGCGAGCAAGCATTAAAGGACGAAGCCTTACGAGAAGCGGAGCTGGAGAAACGATGAGTCCCTGGCGCATCTTTGGAATCGTCTTCCGCAAGGAACTGCGCGAACTACTGCGGGATCGCAAAACGCTGTTCTGGCTCCTTGCCCCGCCGTTCATTCTGCCCGGTATTGCGCTGATCGCTGCTGGGTTTATCGGAACCCAGACGGCACGTTATATCACGCAGGGCTTCCCGGTCAATGTCATCAATGGTAAGGCTGCACCAGCATTGGTTGTCCATCTGAAAAAGAGTCCAGCCCTGATTGTAACTGAAGATGAGACGGGTAGCTCAACGGCGCTGATTTCACTGAAAGTCCCCGATAATTTTCAGGATGAAATTGCCGCAGGTCACACGGCCCGCATTACCCTGACGCAACGCGATAATACGTTTATCACGACACTGGCGCTCGGAGCCGCCCGCAGTGAAATTTATAGCTACAACAGCAAGGTTTTTGACGAGCGTCTCAAATCGTCGGGTTTTGGATCGGATTGGCTAACCCCCGTTTCAATTGATGAAACGGGCGCGACTGCGGCGGCAACCAGTGTTACGGCATCAAATAGCCCCGGCGCTGGTGCTACGTCTGGGCTAAGCGCGATTTTCCTGCCATTAGCGGTAACCTCGTGGCTGATCGGTGGCGGACTTGGTTTAGTCGTTGATACAACCGTAGGCGAGAAGGAACGACAAACCATCGAATCAATACTGGTGACGCCTGCCAGTCGTCTTGGCATAGTGCTCGGCAAACTCAGCGTCGTTTTTTTGATCTCACTGGCAGTCATGGGACTGTGGATGGCGGAGGGGGTCTTCCTGTCGCTACTTGGCGATGCTGGACCTAAAATTCTGGCGCTGCAAAACGCCAGTTTCGCAGATGTTACATCTATTATTGGGCAGGCCAGCCAGAATCTCGGCGGTCTGTTGCTATTTCTATTTGTCCTGCTGATTCCTTTTATCGTGCTGCTCAACAGCGTGGTCATGATCTTTTGCAGCTTTGCTGGCAGCTACCGCGAAAGCAACGTATTCTTGTTCCTGCTCCAACTGCTGCTGCCCGCCTTCGTGCTGCTATCGGTTTTTAGTATTGGTCCTGACGCGGGTGTAGGCTGGTATGCTGCGCCCGTGCTCGGAACCATCATTGCTATCCGCGACCTATTCAGCCAGACGTTGACGGCAAGTGGGCTGCTGTTGGCGGCAGGCAGCGCGGCACTATATGCGATGGGTACGTTAGGGTTAGCAAGTTACGTCTATTCGCGGGAATGGGCGCTGGCACGCGGTATATAGTTTTCGACCCATTTACCAGAATCAAGATCGGGCTGATTCGAGGGTCTCATTCGTCAGCTTGTCCAGCCCTTGCTGTGCCTGTTCGATGAGTTCGTCTGCATTGGCGGGCGGATAAGGCGCTGTCTTCATCCGTCGTAGATCAGACAGGAAGATTTCCAGCGGGCTACGGCTTTGCAACCCTTGAATAGCTATCGTCAGATGACGTTTAGCCTCGGTCAGGTTGCCAGTTACCATCAGCGCAATCGTCAGATCGAAGCGGGTCCAGTAATCAAATGGGTTACCATCCAGCGTGCGCGCCGAGATGGTTATGGATCGCTTGAAGTAAGTTTCGGCTTCCGGCACATTGCCTTGCATGAAATGAAGCATGGCAAGGTTTACAATCGGGTAGGAGTTTTGAGGCGTAACGCTTTCGGCGGCGTGGTAGGCGTCGATAGCATCTTTGATGCGGCCCTGATACTTGTAAAGTCCACCGAGCACCGCGTAAACCGATTCGCCGTTGATGTCGCGCACGGCGGGATCGTGGTTGAGCGCCTGCAAAAACATGCGCTCGGCTTCGGCATAGCCAAGTTTTTTCTTGACCGGATCGCTGGCCTGATCCGCTTGTAAGCGAAGCGCATAGGCTAAGGCAGCTTCGGCGGGCGGATACAGACCACCGTACTTCAATGAGCGTTCCAGGTGCGTAATCCCTTTTTCGAGCTGGCGTTCCTGGGTATAGATGTGCCCTAGAAAGTAGTTAGTAGCAGGGTTATCGTGGTCCAGCGAGTAGGCTTCTTCATAGGTGCTCAGCGCAGAACGCAGGTTACGTGCATCAAGAAGCTGCTTGCCAAGCTGTAACAGCGAAAGGGCACGAATCGAGTTGACAGATTGTGTGCGTATCTCGTCCGCCTGTGCGCGCAACTGATCGCGCATCTCGCCAAGTTCGACGCGGGCTTTGGACAGTTCTCCGCTGTATTCGCGCAGAGTACGAATACCAGCAGCGGTAAGCAATGCGCCTGTCGCGGCAACCAGACCACCGATGATAATACCGGCAACCTGGATAAAACCTAAGATCAGGTTGACCGAATCGACGGCTTTGCCAGCCGAGTCGTTGGCACGCTGCGCCTGTGCCAGAATATCGTCAGCGTTTGGCGAAGGTTGTGATGTGACAACGGGCTGCGGAGTCCCTTGCGGCTGCTGCGCGGCGGCAGGCATCGGCTGGATAAATACGGCTGATAGGATCAGGATAAAAACCAGTGCGGCTAACAGCGCGAATAAACGACGTTTCAATGCTTATCTCTCCAGCGTGCCAAACCATACCCAAACCTTAGTGTAGCACAGGTAGTGCTACCGCCAAATTTAGCTGAATACTCTACGTCGGCTCAGGTTGTCTGATCAGCGCAGTCCGCCTATAATCAAACTAATATTTAATTCCGAATACTTGTGTTTAAGCGATATAAGGATTTTCTGCGTGGCGCGTAAACCTGCTGATCAGACTGTACAACGTGAAGATATTCTTGTTGCCGCCGCAAACGTATTTCAGGAACGCGGCTATCAGGGCGCAACAATGGCAGATATTGCCGCCAAAGTCAGTCTGACGGCGGGCAGCCTGTATCATCATTTCCCGGCAGGCAAGCGTGATCTATTGCTGGCAGTGCTCAACGAGGGGCTGGATATTGTTCTCAAGCAGGTAGATGACGTTATCGCGGCAGGTTATAAGCCAGAAGAAACCCTGCGCCGCATGATGGAAATTCATGTGGTTGGCGTAACCGAAAATCAATCGGTGGGCGCGGCGATGGTTTTTGAGATTCACACCGTGCTTGACCTCAATGAGGACGCCACTGGACGCGACGCTTTTCTGGATCGCCGCGATGAATTCGAGCGCCGCTATCGGCAGGTGATTGAGCAGGGCATTCGAGACGGTGTATTCCGTGAGGTTGATATTCCGATTTTCACCAAAGCGCTGCTTGGCGCGGATAACTGGGTCAGCGTGTGGTATAAACCGGGTGGTCGGTTAAGCGGCAAGGAGATCGCGGCACGTATGGCGGATACGTTCCTCGCGGCGCTAAGATGTTAAGGTGAAACACAAACTATTGCAAATTGGTTGTGTTATAGCGTGTATCGTAATTTTGATAACGCTCTTTGTGTTATCTCAGGTCACGACAACTTATCCGACTAATTACGGTTATGCTTCTACTGCATCTTCGATTGCAATTACAAATGCCTATGTCGAGACGGCGATATCAAATACTATGACGGCGACAACTTTTGCAAAAACATTAGTGGGTTCAACAGCAACACCTTAAAGGATAATCATATGACAAATGGTGCAGGTACGGGATGTTTGTTGCAACTGATTATGGGCCTTCTGGCGGCAATACTCATTTTCAACCACCAGTCAGCGGATCAGTCACGCTATGATATGACGGCATCATCCATACGTGCAACGAATAGCTGGATCGAAACGCAAATTTACGCTACAGAGACAGCCAAAAGTAAGCCCATCACGCAACCCACAATTACGCCGACTCCGTAAGTTTGCCCCTCGTGCCTCGATCTATAAGTTATATCGGTTAGTGGAAGCGAGATTAGTATCTTGACCACTTTAATGGATCGAATCACTGCCGAAGTCGCATCTTGGCCCGGTGTTACGACTGAACTTCATCGCTTTGGTGGCACAGAATTTATACTTGGTGGACGTGAGATTGGGCATGTGCATCGGCACGGCTTGGTCGATATTCCGTACACACGCCAAATACACGATCAGCTTTTGGCTGAGGGCAAAACATCTGAGCACCACATATTGCCGGAATCAACGTGGACCAGTTATTGGGTCAAGTCCGATAACGATATGCAGCAAGCAATTTGGCTGTTTCGCGTGTCATATCTGCGACATTTGATACAGTTGAGTCGTCACCCGGAGCGACATGAAGGCTTGCCACAAATGGATTTATCAGCGGAAATAGATGCTTTACAGCCAAGTAATGAATTACATAGGCTGTTTATCGAGATGCAAGTTAAATTTGAATGGTCATCTGCGGAGTAAATCAGATGGTCACCTCGGAGACAATTAATTCACCGTTAGTTACCGATGCAAACGGAGTCGTTAGGATTGGCAGCACTCGCGTCACACTTCTTTCCGTTATGAATGCTTTTCATCGGGGTGCAGTGCCAGAGGAAATTGTTCAGGAGTATCCAGCAGTATCACTGGCGGAGGCATACGCAACGATTACGTATTACTTGCAGAATAAGCCGGAATTCGACGCTTATTTAGCCAAGTTGCGCGAGCAAATTGAGCAAAAACATCGTGCAAATGAAATGCCAGAAATCCGCGAACGCTTGCAAGCGCGACGTTCAGTACCTAAATCGTGATCAATCCCTGTGCTTAAATATGTAACAAGTATACGACACGTCGTAAAAGGCAACTGCTTAGTTGGCGAATAAATTTCCTACAGACTATGCTTGCCCAAAATGCCGATAAGCCTTATCAATTAACATAGGTACTGCATTACTCAGATTAAGCGCACAAGCTAATGCGACATCATTGCCGAAGCCTTGCTCGATGAGTTCTTTGCCTGAACTACATCGTTGCAATATATCTATTATCTGCGAATAAGCCTGCAAGAATGCCCATTCTGCTAGTTGTGCTTCTGGAGATCGTGTGCCAGGCAGATAATGAATGAGTGCTCCTGCCCCAATCCAATCTTCAATACAGGGGCGTAATGTTCCATCTGACCACCTTTCACCAGCGGGGACTATAGTAATTTGCCGACCTACCTGTTGAGCAGCGGTGGTAACAGCTTTGGCATTACGAAGACAACCCGCGAACGTTGGCACGTTTCCTGTGGATAGACTCAAGGTTGAACCATTCGGAGAGGGAAGTACAAGTCGTGTGCCAGAGGGGATGGTTTGCAAAGAAGCAGGGGACAACGAATAACCCGCATCAACATCGCGCTGAAAATTGGCAAGAATTGCATCCTGGGAGCGCGCATAAGCAACGGCTGCTTCGTCTTTCCATTGATAGGGATAAATGATGGCGCCATTACTTACCGCAATATCGACACTGGTAGAAAACGATAACACATCAACAATAATGACGACTTCACTAAAAGGTGCTAGTTGAGTAACACCGGTGCGTCCCCATTCACACCGAATATTGAATTCATTCTGTGTAAAGAACATGATCTTTACATTCGTCCGTATGATGACAATCTTGCCTTGCAATTCGCCTAAACAAAATGTGACCTAGCCTCATCTAGCCCGCCGGGTTAACAGGCGGCGCGACGCTAGGGGCGACAGTAGGCGCAGCCTGCACCGTTGATGGCTCAGGTGTCGGCGGTGTTGGAGTCGTGGTTGCCGTTGGCGTTACAGGTGCTTCCGGCAATTCCGGCAGTGGCAGAAGTACGTGGAACTTGCTGCCCGGAAGTTTCTCCTCATCATAACCCATACTGTCTGCCCAAATTTGACCCCGATGTACCTCGATCACGCGAGTAACCAGCGTGAGGCCGATGCCCATTCCCATGCCCTTAAACTGAGTCTTGCTGGTTTTGCCTTTCGTGACATCGATTGAGGTGAAGAACGGCTTGAACAGTAGGGGCATATGCTCAGGATCAATGCCGACGCCAGTATCCGCGATGATGATGTGCAGGTAGTGCTTTTCACGCTGGACAGTCATGGTGAGTTTGCCACCGTCGGGCGTGGCTTTAATAGCATTGCTGATCAAGCTGCTGAGGGCCATGCGGACGAGAATCCAGTCAGCCATGAGTGCATCAGACCACGCTTCGCCTTCGCGGGTGAAGGAGATATTGCGTTCCTGCAACGCCTGTGCATATTCGTCTATGGCTTCGTTGGCGACATCCTGAAAACGCAGTGGAGCCATTGACGCCTCAAGTTGATTGGAGGCAAGCCGTGCCATGACCACGATCTCATTCATCAGGTGATGCAGGCGCTTGGTGCTGTCTACGGCAAGTTTCGACAGTTCGCGGTGCATATCGGTGACGGTTTGCTCGGAGGTCAGCGACTGGTTAAGCATTTGCACATAGCCAGAAAGCACGGTAAGCGGCGTGCGGAGTTCGTGAGACACTTGGGTGAGGAAGGCGGTCTTAGCGCGTTCCAGGTTGCGGAGCGCCGCGTTATCTTCCTGGACCTGTCGCAAGGTCTTTTCAAGCTGTTCCGAGATGTTGGCCTGAAGTTCTCGCGTGCCGGAAGTGCGGTCTGCTTCATCGATATGCTCGGACATGCCGCCGAGAAATTCCTTGACCAAACCGGGCAGCGCAGCCACATCGATTGGCTTGACGATATAGCCAACGCAGCCAGCAGCCATCGCGCGGTTGCGGAAGGCTTTATCAGTTTGCGCGGTCAGGGCGACGATGGGAATATTTTGTGTCGCCATTGCCCGCACACGCGCCGCAATTACTTCGCCGCTGAGATCGGGCAGGTTCAGGTCAGTCAGGACCAGATCAGGCATTCGGCGCTGCAAGAGGGTCAACCCTTCAAGCCCATTTTGCGCCGTGAGCACTTCATAATCCATACTGAGCACGCGAGACACTAAACTTCGGGAACTTGCATCATCTTCTATGTAAAGAATGCAGGGCTTATTTGCCGGTAACATTGGCACCTTTTCCAAACTATAGGTTACAAATATTTATGGTTCTATCGTTATGTCTTACACCTGATAAAACAGGACTGGAGCAGGTGGAAGAGCTGACATAACATGCGAAATATAATCTAAACGCCAACGGAGTTCTCACGATCCGATCAGACCTGCTCGAAGTGATCAACATCGAACACGAACATGGTAGCGCCGCCGACTTCGACTTCGATCTGGCTGGACATTCCATAAGCGGCATCGCTGACCCCTACCGCCATTGGGATGAACATCTTACGGCGCTGGCAGGCGTGTTTCAGTAAATCCATGACCGTTTGTACACGCTCATCTTCGACACCCATCAGCAAGGTTGTGTTCCCCTCGCGGATAAAGCCGCCAGATGTGGCTATGCGTGTTACGCGCACATTATTTTTCGAGAGATGATCCAGCGCTGAATCTGTATCCCGATCCTGGATGATCGCAATAATTAATTTCATGCCCACCCCCGCGCAAACCATCCTCAAAATTTCTTACATTATATCTACATAGATCAGATATGGTTCAAACAAAAACGTTCTATAACTACAGTAGCCGGTAGTATTTTTACCGATAGTTCATTCATGAACTTGATTCAATCAAGTGAGGAGCCTAAATGTTTGGAGCTACAGACCAGAACACCGACGATATTCTGGCACAAGTCCCTGATGTACTGCCAGTGCTCCCGCTCCGCAACATGGTTGCTTTTCCATTTACCATGATGCCGATTGCGGTTGGCGTACCGCGCTCTGTTAAGCTGGTGCGCGACGCCATGAGTTCTAACCGCATGGTTGCACTTGTCACTTCGCACAATCCTGATATTGACGAACCTACCTCTGAGCAGGTTCATCAGGTCGGCGGTCTTGCACTCATCCAGCGGGCGACGCAGGGTGAAGATGATTCCGTTCAACTGGTGGTGCATGTCCTGGAACGCATCAAGATCACCGAGTGGGTGAGCGGTGAGCCTTATCTGAAGGCACGTGTTGAGCTTGCCCCGGACATCGAAGAAGAAGACCTTGAAGCAGAAGCCCTCAGCCGCAACCTGATCAGCGTGGCTAAAGACATTGTTGAGCTGATGCCCAACGTCCCGAATCAGGTTGGCGATTTTCTGGAACAGGTGGAAAGCAACCGCCTGCTGACCTACGTCATCGCCGCAAACGGGCGCATGGACATTGAGAAGCGTCAGGAAGTGTTAGAACTCGACAGCGTGAACGCCAAGATGCACGTGTTGATCGATGTGCTGACCCAGGAAAAAGAAGTCCTGGAGATCGGGCAGAAGATTACGGCGGAGACTGCCGAAAAGCTCGGCAAAGAGCAGCGTGAGTTCTTCCTGCGCCGCCAGCTTGACGCGATCCGTAAAGAGCTTGGCGAGGAAAGCGACGAAGCCGCCGAGATCGAAGAGTACCGCCGTAAGATTGACGAAGTGAAACTGCCTGCCGAAGCGCTTGAGCAAGCCACCCGCGAATTGAAGCGGATGGAGCGCCTCTCGTCGCAGTCGGCGGAATACGGGGTGATCAAGACCTATCTCGATTGGCTGGTGGAAGTTCCCTGGACCAAAGAGAGCGTCGATAACCTGGACATCGAACACGCCCGCCGAATCCTGCACGAAGACCACTATGATCTGAAGGATGTGAAAAACCGCATCCTGGAATTTCTGGCGGTGCGTAAGCTGGCGGCTGATCGCGCTGGCGAGAATGAAAATGCACCAGCGGACATCGAAGGCGCAGGCGCGATCCTGTTGTTCGTGGGGCCTCCCGGAGTGGGTAAGACCAGCCTGGGCAAATCGATTGCCCGCGCACTGGGCCGTGAGTTTACGCGGATGAGCCTGGGCGGTATGCGTGACGAAGCCGAGATTCGCGGACACCGCCGCACGTACATCGGCGCGATGCCGGGGCGTGTCATTCAGGCCATGAAGCGCGTCGGAACTCGTAACCCGGTCTTTATGCTGGATGAGGTTGACAAGATCGGCGCGGACTGGCGCGGTGACCCTGCCAGCGCACTGCTGGAAGTGCTTGACCCGCAGCAGAATAACACATTCCGCGATCACTATCTGGACGTGGACTTTGACCTGAGCGACGTGATCTTCATCGCTACCGCCAACCAGCTTGATACGATCCCCGGCCCGCTGCTGGACCGTATGGAGATTATCCAGTTGGACGGCTACACCGAATACGAGAAGGTCAAGATCGCCGAAGAGCATCTGGTGGCGCGGCAGTTGAAGGCCAACAGCCTGCACGCCGACGAAGTGACCTTTACCGAGAATGCGCTGCGTAAGCTGATCCGTGAGTATACGCGGGAAGCAGGCGTGCGTAATCTCGAACGTGAGATTGGCGCTGTGCTGCGTAAGGTAGCGATCCATATCGCAGCGGGCGACACCAAGAATGTCGAAGTGACGCCAGAGCTGGTGCGCGAGTATCTGGGCAAGCCACGCTTCCACTTCGAGGCCGCTGACCGGATCGAGCTGCCCGGCGTAGCGACTGGTCTGGCCTGGACTCCCGTTGGTGGTGACGTGCTGTTCGTGGAAGCGACCCGCAGCAAGGGTCACGGCGCACTGACGATCACCGGGCAGTTGGGTAAGGTGATGGAAGAAAGCGTGCGGATCGCCTACAGCTATTTGCGGGCGCACGCGGAAGAACTCGGAATCGATGAAGATCGGTTCGAGAGTTCGGACTTCCACATTCACGTGCCCGAAGGCGCAGTGCCGAAGGATGGGCCTAGCGCAGGTATCACCATGACAACCGCGCTGTACAGCCTGCTCATAGGCCAGCCTGTGCGTGCCGATGTTGCGATGACGGGCGAGTTCACGCTGCGTGGGCAGGTGCTGCCTATCGGCGGCACGAAGATGAAAGTTTTGGCGGCGCACCGGGCAGGCATCCGCACGATTGTCCTGCCGGAACGCAATCTTGATGATCTGGACGAACTGCCCGCTGATGTGCGCGCCGACCTGACTTTTGTCCCGGTCCAGCGCATCGATCAGGTGCTTGAGACAGCGATTCGCCAGCCGGAGCAGAGAAGCGCGTCACGGAATGAAACACCTAAAGCACCAAATCGTCGGCGCAAGACAGCGCTGGCGGCAAGCGCTCAGGCGTAGGTTAGGCGTGAATGCCAGAAATGAACAGGTCGAAGTCATCACAACTTCGACCTGTTCTTATTTATGTAACATAACCAATTAAGGTTAAGCCTCTATTTTCTAATGCAATAATGGTTGCCAATCTGGAGACAAATCTTGTGTTTGGCTATTAGTTAGATTAAAAGCGTTGCTGCCATCGGCATCCATTAGATATATATCGTACTTAGTAGGCCCCGCATTCATGGTAGCTGCATCAGACGCAAAAACGATATGTTTACCATCTGGCGACCAAGCAGGGCTAAAGTCATGCGCGTCGCTGTTGGTCAGGTTTTTCTGGTTTTTGCTATCCACATCTATTACATAGATTTCTGCCACGCCATACCCACCATATTCAAATGCTATTGTCTTACTGTCTGGTGACCAAGCTGGATTAAAGTCAACGGCTTCGTCATTTGTTAAACGCTGCTGATGACTGCCATTGGGATTCATTATGTAGATTTCCCAGTTTTTATAAACAGCATCACTTTTGACGTTTTCACGATCTGATGCAAAGGCAATCTGTTTACCGTCTGGTGACCATGTAGGTCCTACGTTGTTAGCCTTGCTTTTAGTTAAGTTACGCTGGTTTTTACCATCGGCATCCATAACGTAGATTTCATTATTACCATTTCTATTTGATGAAAAAGCTATGTGTTTGCCGTCTGGCGACCACGTGGGATTAAGGTCCATTGCCTTGCTGTTCGTCAGATTTTTCTGGTTTTTGCCATTAGCTTCCATAACGTAGATTTCAAAGTTGCAGGAATCTTTGCATTGCTCTGGATTAACTTCATCACGATCCGTAGCAAAGGCGATTTGTTTACCATCTGGTGACCAAACAGGAGTTATATCTCTGGCAGTGTTATAGGTTAGGCGCGTCTTATTGTTGCCATCAGCACTCATTGTATAAATTTCTTCGATGTCTTTATCTTTATCATAAACCGTATAAGCTATTAAACCATTGCCGCCGCCCAAAGCTGTTGCAGTCGGAGTAAGTGTTTGCACAGAGACGGCCCCGCCAACCATAATATTTCCAGCGATAGGAGCTACCGCTACAACAAACGCAAGTCCAGCCACAAGTCGCAAAAACATACTATGGTGCTTTCAATTCGGATCAGGAATATTTTGATTCGAGGTAGTCGATATAGTCACGCTTGAGTTCTTCGTCACTTGGTAAGGAGCCATCAGGCTTAAGAATGCCACGCAGGTTGGCAGGCAATCCAGGCTGATTCTCCGATAATTCATTAAAATCACGACTCAAATCTTCGAGAATGGCCCGCCGCTCATCTAATGGTAACTGCCTGATTTGCGTCAGTATTTCGTCTCGCGTCATTAGCTGAACCCTTATCAATATACAAAACCATCATATCATTGCGGTTTTATGGGATTTGCGATAGTAAAGCTAGACGTTATTTCATCTCTGACAGCGCCCTATCAATACCGAGTTCAAGGCAGCGCTCGATCAGGCGTTTTACCTCGAAGTGGCGGTTATAAACTTCTTGATCGGCGTTCTGGAAAGACAGCACTTCGAGCGTATGGTTCGCCAGGTTTAAGCCTTGCTGCGTGGCGACTGACGGATAGCGGGCGATAATGTCCTGCCACACTTCAGGATCGGTAGCTTCGGACAGCAGCATGAGGCCCATTTCGGCCTGAATGTGCTGATCGTTGCGGGCCGAGGCAAGGAAATGCTCGTGCTGACGTTTACCTTGCTCAACGCCAAAATTCGCCAGATTGTGCCACAGGTCGAGCCGCTCACTGATCAAGCGGTAATGGGTAACATCGTTGTGGTGCGCCGAACGTATCATCTGATCTTCAATGAGTGGTCCAATCGATTCGTCGGCAAGTTCGGGATGCTGCTCAAAGAAATGCGCCGCTTCAGTGGGTCCCGCTGCGTTGAGAAAGCCAAACATAACGCTAAGCTGCTTGGCCCCTTCCATGACCGATGTGTAAATCGACTTCAACTCAGCAAGATTCTGGCGTACTCCATCCAGCCCGGATTGGCGCACCGCAATGATCAGGGCGGCTTTATTGGCAAGGTTACGCACGGCGTCCATATTCCCGGCAGCCACGCTCCCGCTGATCTGCTCTTCCAGCCAGACCAGGATACGCTCATCGGTGGCAAGGGCGGGATGCTCGTCTATAAAGCGAAAGCTCGTATCCAGGCTTGGCGTCTGGACAAAGGCGGTCCAGGTGGGAATGTCATCGGATTTGGCTTTGGCGATGCCGGATGCCTCCCGCAGATGCTCGGTCAGGGCGGCTATGCGCGCTTCGTCCGGGCCAGTGGGAGCTTCGGGCGCTTGCGATTTTCCAAATAGACCTGTCTTCTTGGCAACCGGGCGAGGGATCGCGCGGACTTCAGTATCGAGCAAGGTCAAGCCTTCCACCCAATCCCATGAGCGATTATGCGCCATCTGTTCGCGGCTAAAGTTGAGGACCGCGAAGAAAAAATCATCAAACGATTCCAGCGGCGTTTCACTGACGGTCTTGCTGCCCTGTAGCAGCGCCCAGATCAAGGATTGTGCGCGGCCTGCCCCTTCAACCGGAGGTGTCGGCGGCATCCGCAGTACAGAGCGGCTCACCTGCCACGTTGAGGTAGCTGGCCCCTCGCCTTTAGTGCGTAAGGCGGTTAGGAAATCGCGCAGGCGCTTGAGTTTGCCGCGTGTAGCATATAAAGTCGCCGTGTTCATCTGGGCTTCCAAGAAGGTGTCGAAATCGTTGGAGAGCGCATCCGTGCCCCGGATCGCGTCGATGATCTGATCGGCCCGATCCGCACTCAGCATATTTTCCATCGCCAGCGTCATCCAGCGGGTACGGCGCGGATCGTTGACGCCCATTTCGCCAGCGCTGGCGACCATGTTGGCGGCGGGAGAATTCGTCACCTGAGGACGTTTGGCTCCTGGCATTAAATAGGCCGTTTGCGCCGAGCCAGTGTTGACGAGCTTGAAATAGCCAGCCGTTTCGCCCGATACGATAAATTCCTTAAGGCCGCTGATCTGATATTCTTCAAAACTGAAGTCGGGGAATTTATATTTCAGCGCGGGCTGTAGTTGTGACAGCATGAACGGCTCATTTTCGCCGCGTTCTGCGATGAGCGTGGCGAGGTATTCGAATACTGTGTACAGGCGCGGTGTACTCATGAAGGGCTATCCATCCTACTGCGTGACCGTCAGTGTAAAACGTAACAGTCAACGCGACAGTTGACCCGGCGGCTGCGAATCGCAGTGATCCGGGAGGTAAGTTCTTTCCCTATCATACAGCAAAATGCAAGATGTGTTGGATGGTATAACGCCGGGCTGCTGGTAACGAGATGGCTAGTGCTAGCGGCGCGTCAGATCGTTACTATGCTGGACCAGACTGCCGTTGATAGTTGCGCTTGATCATGGCAGATGCGCGCTGCAAGCCAAAGCGTTCATAGAATGCTTGCAAAGGCGGATCGCACACGAGATCGACCATGTACAGGCCGCTCAGTTTGTAGAGCATCGCTTCGACAAGCTGTTTGCCAATTCCTTGATGCTGATAGTCAGGCAGCACTTCCAGATGCGGAATATAGGCACTCAGCACGCCGTCGCTGATAGCAGTGATGAAGCCAACCACCTGCTTGGTTTGGTCATCAACAGCCAGCACGATTTCGTCACTTTGGCTGAGCAGCTTGAGGTGCGTTTCGGGCGAAGGAGGATTGGGCCAGCCAACGAAGAATCCGCGCAACTGGTTAGCCTGCACGCCTTCAACCGTACCCTGTAGGTATATCATTCAGTTTTCCTCACAAGCCCAGGTGGGCAGTTTTAGAGAATGCGCTGTCCTAGCAAACTCGCAGCCAGCTCGACCGCCAGTTCCGCCGTCTGGTTCCGATTATCAAGGATCGGGTTGATCTCGACAATATCCATCGACTGGACCTTACCGGACGCGGCGAGAATTTCCATGAGTAGATGTGCTTCACGGTAGGTCAGGCCGCCGGGAACGGGTGTCGCAACGCCGGGCGCATAATCGGGATCGAGTGAGTCCATGTCCAGGCTAACGTGAATCGCGTCGAACTGGCTCAGGTGATCGAGCGTTCGGCGTGCCACTGTCGCCATGCCGTGTTCGTCGATCTCGCTCATGGTGGCGATGCAGATGCCGCTGCGGGTGAGCCGATCCCGTTCTTCCCGATCCAGGTTACGAATGCCGACCATTGCTATTTGCTGAGGACGAAGTTTAGCGCCGGGGTAGCCGATATTTACAAGTTCCTGGGGACCGTCGCCTAGCAGCGCAGCAACAGGCATTCCGTGAACATTGCCCGATGGCGAAGTCTCTGGCGTGTTGTAATCGGCATGGGCATCGACCCAGATCACGCCAAGCGATGGGCTATTTCTCGCCACGCCCGCCACACTGCCAACGCTCATACTGTGATCACCCCCAATGACAACGGTAAATTCATTGGCTTCGCGGCAGCAAGATACCTTCTCATAAATTGACTGGCAGACTTCGACAATCTTATAGAGGTGACGCGCTCGCCCGTTGTAGGGGATGGGCGCTTCCGTCTCGGATATTTCTTCAACCGGGGGAACGACGACATTACCGCCATCATGAATGATATAGCCTAGCCCGGCCAGCCGATCTTGGAGGCGTGCATAGCGCACCGCGCTCGGCCCCATATCGGTCCCGCGCCGCCCCTGACCGAGGTCCATAGGCACGCCCAGAATACGGATCGTCTGAATCTTATCCATAGAGTTCATACTTTATATATTATATATAACCAGTGTATTCAAAGCAGTATAACCCAGAAACCATTTTTGCGCTGAGGGAGTTTACGTCTAACTGGCGTTAACGTCGGAGGTTGATTAGTGACTCAGTGCTCATTGGATAAGGGCCTTGCCAGAATCTGCTGCGCCTCTTCCATGGTTTTCACCACGCGGAAGCGGGACTGGAAGTTTTGGTTGAGACGGCTCAGTATGTCAATAAGCGTTTTTACGAAAATGCTTGCGCCCACTACTGCAATCCGCCCCATCTTTTCGGGGTGTTCGGCGCGTTCGAATCTGACATAAGACAGTGCGTTAGAAGGTATCATGCCACTCTGTCGCAAATCAACAATGACATCAATTCGATGTGAAACTTCGTCGGACATGGCATTACTTTGTTTCATGGCTTCACTGTATTCCAGCCAGGTCCACTGCCCCTGAAATTGCCAGTTAAATGCGGTTTTTTGTTCGTTAGCCCAGGTGACGGTGATTGACATGTGAGTAGGCTCTAATTCATCATCAGTTAGCCTATGATATTATAACTTTTAAGTGTTGATACTTCAGATAGTATTAAGGCAGTGTATGCGGTACTACGGCGATATAAGCAGTGCCAAAAACCGTTCTGTGTCGTAGGTGGCGGCGCGGAAGGCGGGTGCCCAGGGCGAGAAGAACAGGTCAAAGATATGCTCCGTAAAGGGGAATTCGACATATATTACAGGCGCATTGGCCTGATGCAAGGCTGTGTAAAGTTGTCGGCTTTGAACCACGTCGAGCGCGAAGTCATGTGCGCCGTGAAATAGAAGTGTCGGCGGACAAGCCGGATTGACATAGGTGAGCGGCGAATATCTATCATAGAGCGCCGGGACAATCTCCGGGGTGCCACCCATCGCCGCCGGGATCAAATAGCCGGGGCCGCTCAGACTGCTATCGGCTGGCATAAATCCAATGTGCCGACCTATCACGCCGCCGCTTGACATCAACATGCGATCAAAGCGATTGCGTTTATGACCTAAACGCCCATAGCGGCTGAGTAGGTGTTCCTGTGCCAGCCGAATATCGCCAAGTCCGTAATATGAGATCACGGCGCACACCTGAGTATTGACACTTACATCGGCGGGCTTGAGATCGGGGTGATCAGGGGCATAAGCTGCCAGCAGCGCCAGATGCGCGCCCGCCGATCCGCCGGAAAGCACAACATGATCAGGGCTAATACCCAGCGATGGCGCATTATGCTTCATCCAGGCGATGGCCCTGTGTACGTCCGCCAGCATATCATGGATGTAGGCTTTGGGGGCCATCGTGTAGGCCACATCTGCGATGACATGCCCTTCCCCGGCGAGGTGCTGAAAAAAGGATCGCGTGAAGAAGTCTTTTTTCAGGTAGTGCCAACCGCTGCCGTGTAGATAGATCATGCCCAGGCCGGTGCGTGGGACACTGGCGGGCGGCTCCCAAATATCCGCCAGAATCGGATCGCCTGTTTCAAGGTGCGTGCCGATGATCACGTCTTTGCGGTGCAGCGCCCGCTCATGGCGGAGATTCCAGGGGCCGAAGCGATGCGGCAGCATCCGGCGTTTCAGATCGGACGAGATGTGTGCTTGCCAGTCAGGGCCGAATACCTGATCAAAGCCGCTGCCGGGGCGGGAAACGGCGCGAATGTACATGATCGCAATGACTGATGCATACGCACCAGAGATCACGGCGAGCCAGTTGCCGTGCAGTACACCAAGAACTACACCTAACAACCCCATGACCGCCACCAACGGTGACAAGGCTGTTGAGGCGATCTTCCAGGGCAACAGCGGCATAGTGAATTCAGAGCGGACGCGGATCAGGATGGTTGTGGCAAGCAGCGCCGAGATCGCCGCTAATGCCAGCGCCAGGTAATCAAGTAGCATCCGCGCTGGCCCAGAAGTAGACTGCTACGCTAAAAAGATCAAAGGCTGGTTCAGGCAGCACAGATTGTTTGAAGGCGTGACGCGGGCTGATCATGATCTGGTGCTCGGTAGCGTTCGGGTCGGGCTTCCAGAACAATAGCTGACGTTCGGCATCCCATGCAATATCGGGGCTGGTGGCGCGTACCTCGAAGCCGTTGGGATAGTGCATCTCGGCGGGAACATAGATGACCGTAGGGGCGGCGACGGGGATGCCAGCGAGAATCAACACGCCATGGCCCGTACCGATGTCGAAGCAGAGGAATTCGGGTTCCGCCGAACTCCGCAGCGGGTACATGCGCGCCACGATGTCCAGATTGCGTGGAGTGCGGTTGGGTCCGAGCAGCGACGAGTTCTCATCGTTCCAGTTATTTTTGCCTTGTTCGGTGTTGTAAAAGTCGTAATCCCAGTAGGCGGCATTCAGCAGCAGCGCTTCGATTTGCTGAAATTCGAGGTCCATATAGGCGCGAATCTGCTGATTGCGGTACACGTCAGGGCGCAGATCGGTGTGGAACGTCCAGTCTTGATCGCCGCCGAACTCGGTCAAGAACGGGATAAGTTTGCGTGACGTTGCGGCAGCGCGTAACTGGCGGAAGAAATCAGGCCACTGATTCTGCTTGTGTTTCATATCAACGCCGTGTGCAATGTTTGGCGGGAAGAGAGACGGTTCACCCTTTACATAGGTCTCGTTATCGTAAAAGTGAAACGAGAATACGACGCGATCATCGTCGATGTTCGACACGTCCAGCAGGGAAACAGGATGATCGGTCATCTTCAGGTTGTCGAATTCCGGGCCTTTGGGGTCAAAGGTCGCCCAATCGACACGGGGTTCGACAAACAGGAAGCCCGCTGGATCAGACTTGCGAATTTCAGCCAGCGCGTTTTTGTAGAATGTGGGCAGGATTTCCGTCTCGAACGCTTCCGTGCCGAGTCCGACGGCTTGCGGTTCGTTAAACGGCTCATAACCGAGAATCGCCGGGGAGTTTTGTTCCATAAAATAGCGGGCCACTGCGCCGATGGTTTTCTCGAAGTGAGTCCGTGCTTTATTTGCCTGAGTACGGGTCACGGTTTCCGGTGAGAGTTCATCGTTGTGTACATCATCGCGCCAGAACGATTGCAACGTGTGGCGAACCAGCTTATCCAGCGTGGTGAGCATCGTATCGTAATAGCGCAGCATCCATTTGGGACTTGGCGCGGGTTTATCCGGCTTCTTGTGCTTGTCGTCAATCGCAATGGCCCAATCAGGGAAGCCATCGCCACCGTAGACTTCGTGGGCCAGGTCCTGGTGGAAGTCGAGAATCACGAACATGCCGCACGAGTACAGAAGCTCGATCATTTCTTTGACCAACCGCAGATAGCGCTGACCTTCGGGCGATAGCTGCTCAGGATCAGGGTTGGGCTGTGGTTCCAGCGCCTTCCACATGATGACCAGGCGCACAGCGTTAATGCCGAGCCGTTGCAGCCGCGTTAGGTCGACGTTGAGCAAATCCAGTTCGCGCACGAATTGTAAGGGTAGTCCACGCTCGTCGGTGCTTGTCCAGTCAATCTCGGTTACATCCAGCGGCAAGATCGGCACGTAGGGTGGGAGTTTGCTGCGGGTGGCGATGTTCATGCCGCGAAACAGTACATAGCGCTGATCTTTGTCGCGGAACCACACGCCGTCTTTATGCAGATCACGCACCGTGCCAATCTTGAAGTATGTCTCGAATTCTCGCGTGGGGCGTTGTTCCAGCAGCGCCACTATCGACTCGGCGTAGACCAGTGCGCCGATCTGGTTTGGGTGGCCCGCTGAGGCCATCTTGCAAATCGGGACGACAGTGCGTGGGAAACCCGCTTCTTCGCAGGCGATACAGCGTTCTTCCACGAGTGAGTCTTGCGGCGTGCCGTCCTCATTCATCCCGAAGATGAATGGGTTACCAGTAAAGGCCGCGCTGTGCGGTTGAATATCAGGCACAGCCAGCATCAGACGTGGGGTTTGACCTGGCGCGATGTCATGATTGATCTCGTCAATGGCACGTTGGAAAGCCCGCGTCGATTCGCGGGTGAAAAAGTCGCAGTTCTCAATAATCCGGCTCTTTTCCAGATCACCTAGCATATCGAGAATCTTGTCGTCAAGTTTGCCGGGTAATCCGCCCATCGCAGCGACAAAACCATGGATTAATTCGGTAGCGCTTGCTTCGGTGATGAAGCGGTAATAGGCTGTGACGATGATCTTTGCAGCAGGGAATTTATCAGCAACGCGACGCAAAAACAGTTTCATGTGGCGGTAGCAGTGGTGCTCGATCTGCTTTCCGAGGGTGTGAGTCGATACTAAAGGATTGAGTATGTTCTGTAAACCAATATCGTTGATACCACCTTCGATGAGTATAAGACGCACCGTGTCGGTTGGCTCAGCGTGCTGTTCATCATATTCATGTAATTGTTGGAGCAGCGTAGGATAAATTGTGGGAACTTCTCCGGCAATGCGAGGTAGTTGCTTAGTATCCTCGGTGTCGTCGTGGTTGTAGCCGATGGACGCGCCGGAGTGCGAAAGCTGGCACAGCGTTAGCTTGCCATCGGCGACTAGACCACGCTCTTCCACCATCTTCTTAACCAGCGTATAGATTTTCTCTTCTTCAAGCAGTCCCTGACCCCATAAAATTGAGGTCCCGATAACCAGCATTTGGGAACACACAGTAGACCGCTCCCTCGTAAATACCAATATAAAATTAAGTTGGCACACATTAAAGCATAAAACGCACCGTTAAGCATCAAGCAAAGTCGTTTTATGGTTGACTCCGAATCCCATATATCTCCCCACATGTCTGACTGTCACTTTGCACATGATCCAGTCCAAAGTGTGTAAGAAATTGCAGCAGACTAGCTATCCAACGGTAAAGTTTAGGCAGTTCAAATTAACATAGACATCACGGCACTGTCACGCAAGTATCACAGGCTTGAAGTATATTTCTGAAACGAAAGCCCTTAGACCTTTGTACTGATCGGTTCGCTATAAAGGTTTTGAGCAAGGATAAGTAGGTAAATGACCGCCAACAACTGGAAAGAAGCTCTGGGCGATAGAATCCCGGAGGAGAGCGCCCGCGATATTGACATCTTCGAGGGCCAGTTACACTTACGGCAGCAGAATAAGCTCGAAGAAAAGGTTTTTGCGGAAACCCGTTTACGCTGGGGAACCTACGGGCAGCGCTACGACAACGGGCAGCGCTATGATGGCAAGGAAACCCAGTTCTTACAGTACCCGGCGGGCGGCCTGACTAAAGGCCCAACTACGTTGTTCGATGCGCCCGGTATGCAGCGTATCAAGGTTCCTTATGGCGGCCTCACGCCGGACCAGCTCGACGTGTTGGCGGAAGTTGCCGACGAGTATTCGGATGGCATTCTGCACATCACCACCCGCCAGGATTTTCAGCTTCACTTCGTGCATATCGAAGATGTGCCGGACCTGTTCCGTAGGCTGGCCTCGGTAGGCATCACCACGCAGGAAGCCTGCGGCAACACTGTGCGTAATGTGACGGGCTGCCCGCTGGCGGGAATCTGCCGCGACGAACAGTTCGACATCACACCCTATGCCGACGCAATGACCTATTTCCTGCTCGGTCATGACGACACGCAGGATTTCGGACGCAAGTTCAAGACCGCATTTTCGGGCTGCCATCAGCACGCCTGTGGTCTGGTCAACATGCACGACTTCGGCTTGCTGGCCCGTGTTAAAGAAGTTGACGGGCAGATGAAGCGCGGCTTCGCGGTGTACGTTGGCGGCGGTCTGGGGACTGTTCCACAGCAGGCTAAGCTGCTGAGCGAGTTTGTCACCGAAGAAGAGATTTTGCCGCTCGGTCAGGCCATTGCGCGTGTATTCGCACGGCTTGGCGAAAAGAAGAACCGCAACAAGGCGCGCATGAAGTTCCTTGTCGAGCAGCTTGGCATCGAAGAATTCCGCCGTCTGGTCTACGAGGAGCGCGAGAAGCTGCCCTATGACGAGCGCTGGACCAGCTATCTGAAGGATTTGCCGGAGTACAAAGAAACTCCACTGCGGCCCGCAGTTCACCTGAACGGTCAAGCACGCGCCGAAGGTTTCGAGAAGTGGTATTCAACCAACGTATACCAGCAGCGCCAGCCCGGTTATGTGACGGTCTACGTGAATCTGCCGCTGGGCGACATCACCACCGACCAGAGTTTCGCTCTGGCGGATATTGCCCGTAAGTACGTGGGCGATACCATGCGTACTACCGTAGAGCAGAACATCGTGCTGCGCTGGGTATCCGAAGGCGACCTGCCCGATTTGTACCGCGATCTTAAGGCAGTTGGGCTGGGCGAGCCGAACATCAACACGATTGCCGACATTACGTCCTGCCCCGGCACGGACACATGCAAGCTCGGTATCGCGTCGTCACGTGGTCTGGCTGGCGAACTGCGTAACCAGCTTACCGCCAAGATCGACGCGCTGCCTGAAACCGTTAAAGACCTCAAGATCAAGATCAGCGGCTGCTTCAACTCCTGTGGTCAGCACCACATCGCGGATATTGGCTTCTTCGGCAACAGCCGCCGCTCCGGTAACTATATGGTCCCGCACTTCCAGGTTGTGTTGGGTGGCAAGTGGAAGGAAAACGCGGGCGCTTACGGCATGGCTGTCGGCGCGGTCCCCTCAAAGCGGGCACCTGCCGTGCTCGATGCGATCACCAGCCGCTACGCCAATGAGCGCCAGGACGAAGAAACCTTCCAGACGTGGATTACGCGGCTCGGCAAGAAGGAAATCCGCGCCATGCTGGAACCTTACATGCAGATTCCGCCCTATGAGCAGGACCCATCGTTCTATGCGGACTGGGGCGACACACGCGAATTCAGCCTGGGCGATATTGGCATCGGCGAATGCGCGGGCGAAGTCGTCTCGCTGTTCGCAATGGAGATCGCCAGAGCTGAGTCGACTCACTTTGATGCGCTGCTGGCAATTGACGAGGGTCAGTATGCGAAGGCCGATGAAGGCGCTTATAAGGCCATGCTGGGTGCAGCCCGCGCATTGCTGCGTACCAACGCTGCCTTAGAAGCACCCGACGATCCAGATGGCATTGTCGAGCAGTTCCGCACACGCTTTGTCGATACAAAGCTGTTCTGGGATCAGTTCGCCGGGGCCAAATTCGCTCAATATCTGTTCCAGCGCCACGATGAGCCGCCCACCAAAGTGACCGAGGATTCAGCGCGGCAGCTCGTGGAAGAAGCGCGGCTGTTTATCGAAGCGGCGTATAGCTGCGAAACCAAAGTTAACGGCTACATCGTCTCCGGTTCATAGGCAAGGGAAACACAGGATGAACCCATATCGTTTGCAGATCAAGTATTTTGTGGAAAACCCTGATGCGGTGGACCTATCAGCGTTTATCGGCATCTTCCAAACCTGGATTCAGGTTAAGAAGCTGGAAGGCGTGCTGATCGATGTGGCAGACTACCGCCATGTTCACGAGGGGCCGGGGATCGTCCTGATAGGTCACGATAGCGATTACGGCATCGATCTCAGTCGCGGGCGGCTAGGGCTGCTGTATACCCGCAAGCGTCAAGTCGATGACAGTTTGCTCAAGCAGCTATATAACGCCTTCCGCTTATCGCTAACTGCTGCCAGTTTGCTTGAGGCGGAATCTGCGCTGCAAGGCAAACTGAAGTTCTGCACTGATGAGCTGGAAATTCGCTTTACGGATCGGCTGCGTGTGCCGAACCGCCCCGAATCGCTGGAACTGGTGCGTGATGAAGTGGCTACCGCCCTAGCCGCTGTATATGCCAGTACGCCTGTCAGTTTTGCGCCAGTCAGCAGCGATCCACGCCAGTTGTTCACAGTCACAGCGCGGGCCGAAGGCGCACCGAGCGTGGGTGAACTGCTCGGTCAGTTGCAATTAGCCCCGGCGAATTAGGCGGGCGAAATATCTTATCCACTGTTCCCCTTACCGACTTCGGTAAGGGGACTCACCTGCTATTGCTGGGGCTGAAGGTCGTCAAGGTTGACCCACTGATTGTTCTTTGAGACACCAACCTGCATCACCGGGTGAATTTCCCACAGTGAAGCCCTGCTCTTGCCAAGTTCGTCGGCGCGTTCCTCGTTAAACATCAGCCAGCCACTTACACGAATCTTTGCTTTGGCTGAGGCCAGACTATTTAGCTTATCTAGCGTCCAGCCTGCGTGTTTGTCGCGCACACGCGGACTGATCTGAACGATCAGCGCCTTGCTTTGATCATTGCCGGGATTGCTGACCAGCCAGACCTGCCACGTCTTAAACTCTTTTGAATTGCAATTTTGCGCTTCAGGGTCATTCTCGCGGACCCTGATGATAAACCCTTCGACGGTCAGCGGCAGCCCTTCCGAGCGTCCGATCTCGTCTCTGGCAGCCTGCGACCACTGATCGCGGCGCTTGCCCTGTGCGTCGGCGGGCCAGGGCAGCCCTGTCAGCGTGTCCAGAGGAATCTGTTGATAATTGCCGTCATCGACACGATTGCGAGTCTGGTTCAAGGCAGGATCGCCGCCCTGACCTTCCGGCGGGCAGTCGTGGAATGTGATCTGCTGCCAGGGCTGCTTGAAGGACACATCGGGCAGGCCGTTAGGCGTTGCCGTGGGGGTAGCAGTGGGCAGCGGTGTGGCTGTATTGGTCGGGGTGAAGGTTGGCGTAAACGACGGCGTAGAAGTTGGCGTGTTAGTTGGCTTTGGTGATGGCGTGAAGGTTGGCGTATCGCTGGGCGTCGCCGTCGGAGGCTCCGTTGCAACTGTCTCGGATGGGGTCGGCGTGTCTGTCGATGATGCTGGCGAGGTTGCTGAAGACGTTTCCGCCAACGTTGCTTCCAGCGTCGCCGCTTCGGTGCTGCCGGGCACAGCGGTTTGCTGATCGGTTGCTGCTTGTGTGGCGGGGCTGGTGGCAGCCTGCGTGCTTTGCGGCGCATTGGTCGGAATGCCCGTTAATACGCGGGCTGGCCCCGGTCCAAGCGGCGGCGTAGGTGTCGCCGTCAGATGCAGTGTCGCGGTGAAGGTAGGCGTAAATGTGAGCGTCGGTGCGGCAGTTGACAGTGCATTGGCTGGTGCAGTGGTCGCAACGGCGGGCGTATTGGTGCTGGTAGGCGTAAACGTGGATGTCGGAGTCAGGCTAGGCAGAGTAGTTGGCGTTGGCGTAAACGTTTGTGTAGCTGTGAAAGTGGGCAGCGCAGTAGCACTTTGCGCGATGGCTTCCGAAGTTGCGGTTGCTTGCTGATCGTTGCCTGTAAAGACATTTCCGCTTGCCTGGAGTTTGGCGAGAGACTGTTGGGCAAGGCTCGTCGTGATCACACCAAGCGCTTGTGCCTGATTAATGGTGCTGATCGCTTCGGCAGTTAAACGGGTCTGTGCGCCCGGATCAGTTTGCGAGATCAGAGCCACTGCCACGCTTTCGACAGTCTCGCTCATAAACTGCTCGGAGATGGGCTGACCGCGTGATCCTTGTATATCGATCTCGCTCAAACGGGCCTCAGCGACATCATAGAGAACCGTGGGACGAGTCTGCGTGGTTGAAAAAAATAGCTTGGTCCCTTCGACGGCGCGTTTCACACTGTACAAGAAGGTGTCGCTGGGGACAGAATTGGCGGAAGCGCGCACAAGCCCGGCCCCGCCTACAAAAACAACCACTGCAATGATGAGCAAGGCGGCAAGGGCGCGTTGCAGCGGGAACCAGCCCGGTCTGCGCTGCGTGCTGCGTACTTCACGTGTACGCTGTCGCAGGCGCGCTTGCAATCGCTGCTGTGTTCTGGCGGTAAAGGCAGCCGACATTTGCGGGCGGGGCAGTTCATTGACCACCAGTGCCAGTTCCAGCAGATTAGCCAGTTCAGGGTATTGAGGATATTGGGCAACACATTCATCAAACGTGATCAGGCCACTCTGGACATCGTGGATGCAGCGTTCAAGAATGTCGTTGAAATTGTTGCTGTCGTCGTTGAAACCCGGCGCTCCCATATTCAGCCTTACCAGCCAGCGTACTGTCGATTAAACGCTGGCACGTTAATGTGAGCCTTACTGCTGATTGGCCTTAGCAATTTCCTGCCCGAAAACCCTATCTTCAAGTTGATTAGGCAAACTCCGTAAAACATGAATAGCCTCTACCAGTTATATCGTTGCAAAAGCCAAAAAGTCACAAGTTCACCGCTTCCGTTATTGTTCTCTAATCTGTACCATCTGCCGAAATACCCTGCCGGTTCAAATCGGCGTGCATGGCCTGCAATGCCCGCCGCTGAATCATCTTTACCGCGCCGATGGACTTGCCGAGCGCATCTGCCGTTTGCTGAATGTTGTAACCTTCGATAAAGCGCAGAATAATGACTTGCTGCTGATCTGGGGGCAGTCGGTAGATCGAATCGCGGAGCCGCTGCTGCTGGAATGTCAGCACAAGGTCCGAATCCAGGTCTTCGTGTGTGGTCAGTTCCAGATCATCAATATTTTCAGGTTCTCCGGCCCGGCTGGTGCGGCGATAGTAATCCACCAGGCGTGCGTGGGCGATGCGGTACAGCCAGGCTAACCAGGGAATCTCGCGGTCTTGATAGCGCATCAAGCCTTCAATGGCACGCAAAAATACCTCGGCGGTGAGGTCTTGTGCCGTTTCCGTATTCCCTACCCGGTACAGCATGTAGCGGAAAATATCATGCACATAAGCGTTGTACAGCTCGGCAAACGCATTTTCATTGCCATGCTGTGCTGCGCGGATGAGCTTCTGCTCTCGTTTAGAGTCCACTTATCGCCGCCATGTGGGTACGCCAGCAGCCACCCGGACAGTAACCAATCATACCAATCCAGTTGGCTACACCCTAGCTATTGTAACAAAATTCGCGTTAAGGACTGATCACAGGCTCTAAAAAATTATTGCATACCGTTGATATTCGCTATAGACTGAAATGGTAGGTTAGAAACAAACCTATCTCATCATCGCCTTCACATCAGCTAAATATCGGCAAACCGTCAATCAATTTTCGCCGCACTTCGATACACTATCCACTATTATTGCGTCTTAACCGGGAAATAAGAAACGACCTATGCAGCGAACTTATCCTGCTCCTGCGCCTCGACGACCTGTCCGCCAGAACACCATTAGCTTTAAGGGTTTACTGCCTCGCAATGTATTTACCTGGGCATTGGTCAGCGGGGCTATCGTGTTCTTTCTGGTCAGTATGACCGTGATCGCGCTGGTCTTAGGCGCGATGGTCATCTACGCATCGGGCCGCATTTTACCCGGTGTTGCCGTTGCAGGCATCCATCTGGGCGGCATGGAATTGGCAGATGCAGCCGCGCAGCTTCAAAATGAGTGGTCACAGATCGCGGTGCGAGACGGTACACGGGTCTGGATGGTCACGCCCGCGCAGCTTGGCCTGAGCCTGGATGCTGAAGCAACGGCACTGGCGGCACAGAATCACGGGCGCGGCGACGGGGCATGGCTTGACGCTTTGCTAGGAACCGATACGGTAAATCCGGTTGCTACGGTGGATCAAGCTGCCGCGCAAAAGGGGTTTAAGGACTTAATGGCTTCCGTGGAAGCACCAGCCCAGAACGCCACCGTGCGAATTCTGGACGGTGGGCAAGCTGTTGCTGTGCCTGCTATCGACGGGCGCACGCTTGATCTCAACGCCACATTAGCACGGCTTGCCGCCAACCCCGGCGGCGAACTCTCCGACGGCGCTATCGATCTAGTCATGATCAACAGCAAACCAACAGTAACAGATGCCTCGCCGCTGCTAGATCGTGCCAAAGCGTTGCTGTCTTCGCCGCTCACCATCAATGCTTATGACCCGATCACGAATCAGAACACGGGCTGGACTCTACCGCCCGATCAATGGGGACAGTGGCTAACGACTGACAACAGCCCGTCAGGTGTTGTCTTCAGTGTCCAAGCAAACGCGCTGACGAACTTCCTGAATGGTCAAAATCCGTCCCTAGGGGATGGTCGGCATCTTGACGTGGTAAAGGGTGTAGAAGCCATTCGCAAAAATGTTGCGGCAGGCAGCACATCGACCTTCTTGCAGGTGATGCACAGCCCGCATCCTTATGTTGTGCAACCGGGCGATACGATTGGATCGCTGTCGTGGAAGTTCGGGATGCCGATGTTCCACATTATCCGCGCCAATAACGGCATCGACTCGCTGAGCGTGGGCCAGACCATTACGATTCCATCACTGGATGAGATGCTGCCGCTGCCTGTCGTATTTGGCAAGCGCATTGTCGTAAGCATTTCCCGACAGCACATGACGGTATTTGAGAACGGGCAAGTCAAATGGGATTGGGCAGCCTCAACGGGTATTCCTGACAGCCCGACTTATGCGGGAATCTTCCAGGTGCAGTCGCACGAGGTCAACGCCTATGCGGGCAACTGGAACCTGTGGATGCCCAACTTTATGGGAATCTACGAGGCAGTGCCCGGCTTCATGAACGGTATTCACGGCTTCCCCACGCGCAATGGACAGGGAATCCTGTGGGAAGCCAATCTGGGAACCCGCGTCACCTACGGCTGTATCCTGATCAGTTCCAAGAATGCACAGGCGCTATATGACTGGGCGCAAGATGGTGTCGTGATCGAGATTCAGGCGTAAATTTCACTCAGCGTTACCTTGTCGGGTATGGCTCAAGAACCACGTATACAACTCCGGGTTGTCATAGGTTTCGGTCCACGAGTCATGTCCGGCTTTCGGATACACGGTAAACCGAACATTTCCGCCGCAGTCTTTTAAAGCCTTGACCGCTGCTTCGGATTGCGACAGCGGGACGGTTTCATCTTTTGCACCGTGAAATACCCACGTTGGCAAATCCTTAATCACGCAAATATTGCTTAACAGCGGATGGTAAACGCCGCCGCAGATCGGGGCTAGCGCCGCGAAAAGCTGTGGAAAACGCATTGCCATATCCCATGCGCCAAAGCCGCCCATGCTCAAGCCTGTCAGATATATGCGGCGCGTATCCACCGGATACTGATGTACGACCTCATCCACGAGCCAGCGCAGTTCGAGGATCAGTTGAGTCCACCACCTGTCGGCGGGACACTGCGGCGACACGGTTATGAACGGTAAATCACTTCGCTGTTCAGCAATTTTTGCGATGCCATGATTGGCGACCCGTTCAACATCATCGCCCCTTTCGCCTGAGCCGTGCAGAAACAGGATCAGGGGCCATTTTTCGCCGCTATATGCGGAATAACCTTCAGGCAGATGCAGCAAATAGTTCAACTTGACCGCACCAAGCGCTGTCGGGTGGGCGGTATGTTTGGTCTGTCGCATTGAATTCAGATTCCCTTTCCTGAAGGTAGTTTATAGACTATGTTTGGCTGGTCATCGTTTTGTAGCGCCGCGATTAGCTGCTCGGCTATCGGAGGGAGCAATGGGGCTTGTGTTAGTTCAGAGAGCAATACCCATTTTACCCCCGTCTGATTTTCATCGGGCTGATTGGGCATTCCTGGCCTACTTTCTGCGGTAAGCTGACATTCAAAAATGAATACCAGTTTTTGTGTGCTGCCATATTTATCGTTTTCGCGTGAAGGTATGTATTCGTAAATCAGCAGTAATCGTCTAACAGCTACCGCAGCGCCCGTTTCTTCGCGGACTTCACGCCGTACAGCGTCATGCAGGGTTTCGCCTAACTCAACACCGCCGCCAGGTAGATTGTAGTGCAATCCCGCTAGCTCATCATCGAATTCAATCAGCAGAATTGCGCTCTCGTGGATGATAACTGCACTTGCGCTGACGCGGATAGGTGCGTGAGACAAGGAAGGATCTCCTAAATTTAATTTGTAAGTTGACTATTCGAGTTTCAGACTGTTTGCAGCATCTGCTCCAATTTGACGGCGCTAGCAGGAGAAGCTGCGTACACTTTCACTCTGAGTTCTGGCGTTACCGAAGTCTGAAACGTCACGTGGTCAAATTCCAGGCGTCCTAACGTGGGATGGTTCATCGTTCGCGGCCCATCGGGAAAGCCACGAACATCCTGCTGTGCCCACCACTGGCCAAACTCCGAACTGGCCTGCTGCAAGTCCTCAACTAACGTTTGAAACGACGAATCCCCCGGATAGCGCACGTAATCAGCACGGAACTGTGCAATCAGGTTTTTCGCCTGTCGCTCCCAATCCGGGTCCACGTGGCGAGTTGATTCGCGCATAAAGAAGCGCCACACAACATTCCACGAATGCGGCGGGTAAGGCTCGTGGAAACGAAATAATAGATCGGCGATTTTATTCCAGGCCAGTACATCCCAACGCGGCCCGATGACAAATGCCGGATGTGGGCTGAGTGCATCAACCACACGCTGAAGCGCGGGTGTCACGGGCGGCGCTTCCCTGCCTAGCCTGGCGGGTAGTTCTTGCCGCGCCAGTAGAAAGAGGTGCTGCACTTCGGCTGCTGACAGCTTAAGCGCCTGGGCCAGACCTTCGAGCACCTGCGGCGAGGGATGTACGTCATGCCCCTGCTCAAGCAACGTATACCAACTTGCACTGATGCTTGCCAGTTCCGCTACCTCTTCGCGGCGCAGCCCCGGCGTGCGGCGGCGATTACGAACAGGCAGGCCCACATCGGCGGGTTGAAGCCGGGAGCGGCGTGTTCGCAAGAAGGCCGCCAGCGTTTGTCGCCGTTCAACATCATCCACGCCTGAACTCCTTATCCTACTATTCTGAATCATATGATAGCCGAGCGCTGGTCACTGAATCAATGTTCCCGCATACTCAATCTGGTAACAGAGTGCGTAGGAGTGACTCATGCCAAGCGGAAAACAAGTCCATTTTGGAATCAAAACAACACAGTATTTTGCCTATGAGGATATTCTACGGGTCTGGCTAGAAGCCGATTCGATCCCGCTGATTGAACACGCCTGGCTTTTTGACCATCCGATGCCGATTATGCGAAGCGCGCCCAACGGCCCTTGCCCGGATGGATGGACGCTGCTGACGGCGCTTGCCGCGCAAACGAAGCGCCTCCGGCTAGGCTTGATGGTTGCCAGCAACGCCAATCAGACACCGCCCCAACTGGCGAAAAGAGCCGCCACTGTTGATGTTATCTCACAGGGCCGACTGGAATTTGGCATCGGTGCGGGCGGAAGTGTAGAGCGGGAGCATACCGCGTATGGAACACCGCTGCTTTCCCCTGCCGAAAGCATCCATCGCCTGGGCGAAGCCTGTGAAATTATCCGGCGTATGTGGACTGAGCCAGTCGTTGATTTTGAGGGGCGCTACTACCAGTTCAAGGAAATCTACTGCGAACCTAAACCCGTTCAGAAGCCGACGCCACCTTTTGTCATCGGCGGGGTAGGCGAACAGCTAACCTTACGGGTGGTTGCCCGTCATGCCGACGTGTGGAACTACCCACGCTATCCGCTTGGAACTGTCGAAGAGTTTCAACACAAAAACCGGATTCTGGATGGATATTGCGCTGAAATTGGACGCGATCCTGATACCCTGCTGCGCTCCGTGCAAATTATCATCGACCCGAAAGAAGACGTAGCGGTGACACGGCAGTTAGTCCACAGCTTCATTGCGGCGGGAGCAACTCACCTTGTGCTGGCCCCACGCTCAATAGAAGATGGTATCGCACATTGGCTAAGCGATGAGATTATTCAGCGTGTGCTTGAAACTGTCTAAAACAAAACAGGTACAGCCGAAGCCGTACCCATTTCATGTCAGGTTGCGAATTGTCGAAACTAGCGGCTAGTCGGCAGCACCTTGCGCTTCACGGCGGGCGATCAGGCGGGCAGTGATGCGGCCTAGCTTTTCGTGATAGCGGATAATCTTCTGCTGTGCTTCACGCGCTTCGGCAAGGCTTGGCGCTAATTGATCGATTCCCCAGTAGCGCCACAGGTAGTCGAGGACGTGCGTGTAATATTCCGCCGGGCCGTAATTGGCCTTAGCCGCCAGCAGTTCGGTACGCTCAACATAATCAGGCATCCCAGAGCCGGGCATCTCGAACTTCATCATAACTTCCGCCAGGGGATAGACATAGTTCGGTTCGGCGTCCAGATGGATTTTGACGGCATCGCGGTAGAAGGCCATGTGCAGTGTTTCGTCTTTTGCCAGACGGCGCAGCGCACGCGCCAGCATGGGGTCTTCCGTTTCGGCAAGTTCCGCCACACGCAGATAAAAGGTCTGCGTGGCAAGCTCCTGGATGGCAGTGTAGGCAATCGCCCCGAAATGCGTCTCGATATTGGCGGCCCAGCCCTGCCGGATTACACCCCGGCGCATGGCAGAGCGCAGCTTGGTATCCCCATTGCCACCCAGCAGTAAATAAGTTTCCAGCAGCAGCGCATGGGAATCTTCTTCAGAGGTCCAGGTGTGCAGGAAGTCGAGCATGACCGCCAGCGACCCCTTGAACACGCCGTAGAGTTGCGTCGTGAACCAGGGCAGGTTAACTTCGGTCAGCAGGGCTGTTTCAACCGCTGTATAGACCAGCGGAGAAAGCGTCGGAATTGAATTCGGATCAGCTTTTAGCTCGTCCAATGGCAGATATTCGTGATACGACCAGTCAATCTTGGTGGCGCGTTCACGATGTTTATCATACAGCCCGCGAAGCTTCGGCTCCAGCGACGGTATCAGATGGGCAAGCGACATGCGATCAGTCCTTTTCAGCAATATGCAGGCGTGTAAGACGGCAGTGGTTCTAACACGGAAATGCCTGCACCCGTTCAAGGTGCAGGTCCTCTATTGTACGCGATGATTGACGATCTGCCAGCCCTTGCATCCCAACACTTGGCTTACACAGGCAGTTGATCACGCTTGAACTGCGTCTCATACAGCGATGCGTATAGCCCACCGCGCGCAATCAATTCGTTATGCGTGCCCGATTCCACGACGCGCCCGCGATCCATGACAAGGATTACATTGGCGGCGTGGATGGTGCTCAGGCGGTGTGCGATCACCAGACTGGTGCGACGCTTCATGACCGTCTCCAGCGCAGATTGGATCAGCGCTTCGGACTGCGAGTCGAGGGAAGAAGTCGCTTCGTCCAGGACCAGGATGCGCGGGTCTTTTAGAATAACCCTGGCGATGGCAATGCGTTGCTTTTCGCCCCCGCTCAAACGGTAGCCGCGTTCGCCAACAATCGTGTCATAGCCATCCGGTAAGCCGATAATGAAGTTGTGGATATTGGCAGCGCGGGCGGCGGCGATGATCTCCTCGTCGCTGGCGTTGGGGCGCGCATACAGCAAATTGGTGCGGATGGTGTCGTGGAACAGGTAGGTTTCCTGCGTGACCATGCCGATTGATTCGGACAACGAGGACAGCGTGACATCACGCAGATCATGTCCGTCAATCGTAATGTGACCTGACGTTGTATCGTACAGGCGGGGCAGCAAATAAGTGATCGTCGTCTTGCCAGCGCCGCTTGGCCCGACCAGCGCCGCCAGTTGCCCCGGCTTGATGGTGAAGGTTACGTCGTCAATGGCAACTTCGCGGGCCTGCGAATCGGGCACATCTTCGCCATCTTTGAGCGCAGTACCATTGTCTTTGCTCGCCTGTCGGCGCTCATCGCCAGAGAGCACCGCCGTTATGTTATCCATGCGGCCTACGCGCTCGACTTCACTTAAACGCACCTTGTCCGCATTGGCGTTGTAATTGAACGAAACATGATCAAAGACGACTTCGCCTTTAACGTCAGTCAGGGCCACAGCATCCGGCTTTTCGGGGATTTCCAGCGGCATGTCGAGGATTTCAAAGACGCGCTCGAAGCTGACCATCGACGTGGCAAACTCGACAGGCGCATCGACCAAATCTTGCAGCGGCCCGTAGATTTGCGAGAGGTACAGCCCGAACGCGACGATCAAGCCGACGGTAAATACACCATCGAGCACCAGATGCCCCCCGATCCAGTACACTAATGCTGTACCCATTGCGCTAATCAAGCCCAGGCTGACAAACAATCGGCTGCCTGTCACTGCCCGCTGGATACCATAGTCACGCACCTTGCTGGCCCGCTGCGAAAACCGGCCGACTTCTTCATCGGTGCGCCCGAACAGCTTGACCAGCAGCGCACCGCTCACGTTGAGCGTTTCGTTCATCATGGCGTTCATGCCCGCGTTGTTATCCATCTGGGCACGGGCCAGATTACGCAGTGTCTTACCTACACGCCGCGCCGGGATCAGAAACATAGGTACGACGATAAGGCCGATCAGCGTTAGTCGCCATTCCAGCGCCAGCATAATGATCAGGGTTGCGATGACCGAGAAAGCATCCGTAATCAGGCTGACCAGTGTGCTGCTGATGGCGGTCTGAGCGCCTACAACGTCATTATTCAGACGGCTCATCAGTTCGCCCGTTTTGGTGTTGGTAAAGAAGCGCAGAGACATGCGTTGAAGATGGGCAAATAATGCCACACGCAGTTCGTAGATGACACCCTCGCCGATGGATGAATTCAGATAACGCTGAACTACCGAGATTAGGCCATTGCCAAGCGGAATAAGGATGATGCCGAGCGCCAGTCTATCCAGTAATTGCACATTGCCCTGTTTGAGGGCCACATCGATTAATTGACGGAACAACAGCGGGGTTACGAGGCCAAGCAGCGTAGATGTAATAATGCAGGCCAGCACGCCAATGATCTTGACGCGGTGCGGTTTGGCATATTGCAAGACACGCCGGATTAATCCCCAGCTTAATTTTGGTTTATCATTTTCACCGACACTTAAATGTCGCCACCAACCACCATACATCGCAAACATAACCTTTCTTGCACGCAGTCAACTTTGCATAGAACAAACTTGACTGCCAAGCATTCGTTTTCTGTTCGTGGATGACCGACCATCCTCAGCCTATTTTAAAACTCGGTGAGTATAGGCGATACTCCCCTTTCGATTAGTCTTTAGACGCGCTATACTGCCCGCTTATGACGCACCACACTAAACGCCCCGTTATCGAGCCAAACCGTGTCTACTCCCGCGAGGAAGTTGCCGAGGTACTCAATGTAAGTCTGAGTACCATCAAACGCCTCATTGCGTCGGGTATGCTTCGCGTTAGCAGTCCGGTGGGAATGCGACGTGTGCTTATCCGGGGCCAGCATATACTCGATATGTTGGATGCCAGCGAAGTGAAGCCCAGCAGCCGCAAGGGGCACGATCTGGAACCGTCCGACACTGCCAGCTCTTGAGGCACACTCGCTAGCTGGGATCGCCCACTGAGCAGGACTCCGCCCATGAACCGCGAAAGATTCCATGCCAAAACGCTGGCACTGCTGGCGTTGTTTTGTATGCTGCTGCTGGCTGCCTGTGATGCTGCCGCTGATGCAGGCCCGCAGGTCGGCCCAACCGTGCAAGCCAGCGAACATGACGCCGTTGGAGTTGCCCAGAATTTTCTGGATGCCTGGGTTCGCAACGATTATCCGGCGATGTATGCGCTGCTGTCTCCCAAAAGCCTGACAATTGATCCGGACAGCTTCGCCAACATTTACAAAGATGTCGAGCAAAAGCTAAAGTTGAACGCAAACGGCAAATCTTACGAGATCAAGGCGGACCAGACGGTTCAGCAGGGTACGACAGTCGCCATCAAATACGACATGAACTTTGATTCTGCGCCGCTTGGAAAGTTTTCGGACACAAACCGCACGCTACGGCTGGTGCTCTCGCAGGGCAAGTGGCGGGTGGCCTGGAGCACAATGGATATTTTTGAGGGCATGGCAGGCGGCGCGACGCTCAATGTGGCCCTGACGCAAGCCCCTCGCGGCACGATCTATGATCGAAACGGTCAGGTGATCGCCATGAGTGGCATCGCTAACTACGCGGTGCGACTGCTCACACGAAAATATCCAACCGGAAAACCAGAAGACTGTTGGAATGAGATCGCCAGCGTATTCCGGCTGCGTTACAGCGATCTGGAAAAGAGCTACAGTGAGCTGACGAATAAAGACTACGGCTTTACCGTTGGAACACTGAGCCAGGAAGATTATCAGCGGCTTAAACCGGAGCTTGATTCGGTCTGCCTGCTGGCTTATGTACCACAAAATACGCGCTTTTATTATGGCGGCAGCTTTGCCTCACAGACCGTCGGCTATATGGGGCGTATCCCTGCCGACCATTTAGGTGATTATCCGGGCTATTCGCTGGATGCGCTGGTTGGGCGTATCGGTGTCGAAAAAGTCTGGGAAAAGCAGCTTGCAGGCGAAAGCGGCGCACAGCTTGTGATCACTACGCCGGACGGTATCCAGGTCCGCACACTGGCCTCAAAACCGCCCAGCCCAAGTCAGGATGTTACGCTGACGCTGGACCGTGACCTTCAAATTGCGACTGAGCGCGCCCTGGCAAATGCAACCAGCGTGGCGAATTGGGGCCAGTTCTCGACAGGGGCGGCGGCTGTCGTGCTGGATGTGAATACGGGCGAAGTGCTAGCAATTGCCAGTTATCCCACCATTTCGCCCGATGCCTATCTTCCTACAACTACCTTTGACGATGACATCCGTGTAACCTATGACCGTCAGCGCGCCCAATTTAACCGGGCCTCACAGGAGCTTTATGCCGCTGGCTCGGTCTTCAAGATCATCTCAACTGCCGCTGCCGTCGAGAGCGGCGCATTTAAGTTAAGCGATACTTACGTCTGTACGGGTATTTGGGATGGCAGCAAAGTTGGAGATCAGGTCCGCAAAGACTGGATTTACCTGGACAAATACGCCGAAAAGAACTATCACGATCAGTTGACTCTGCAACAGGGGTTAACTGCTTCGTGCGACACATATTTCTGGACTGTTGGAGCCAAACTTGACGGCATCGACGCAAATTTGCTGCGTAAGTATGGCAACCTGATGGGCCTGGGCGTCAACACAGGCATCGACGTAATTGACGAGCAAACAGGACAAATTCCAGACCCGGACTGGAAATTCAAGGACAGCGGCACGCGCTGGGGTATCGGGGACAGCCTGAATATCGTGATTGGGCAGGGCGACGTAAAAGTAACGCCCTTGCAGGTAGCCCGCATGATGATGGGCGTTGCCAACGGCGGAACCCTGTATCACCCGTATATCGTCAAATCGGTTGGCGCGAAGGATCAGCCGCCAACATACACAGCAACCGCTGCGCCGCCAACGCCCAACGGCCTCTCGCCGCAGACCATCAAAGGCATTCAAGATGGGCTATGTGCTGTGACCACCGATACCAAGATCGGAACCGCGCAGTTCGTTTTCTACAACTGGGACTCGTCGAAGGTGGTTGTGTGCGGCAAGACCGGAACCGCCCAGACCGGATCAGCTTATCCGAACGGCTGGTTCGCGGCGTTTGCGGGTAAGCCCGGCAAGAAACCTGATATTGCCATCGCGGTGCTTGTCGAGCGTTCCCGTGAAGGATCGGAAACCGCTGGGCCGATTGTGCGCCGCATTGTCGAGTCCTACTACCACTTGCAGCAGGAACCCTGGCCCGAATTCTGGTCATACACCTATGAGTTGATGCCTGATCCGAGTGCCAGCGATGGCGGCGGACCACGTAAGCGGGCCACGACGAAGCCGTAATCCTGCGAAGTTCATCAGGTGAACGGTTGTTAATCGACGTTTGAGAGATAGCTTAGACTGTGGCGCGGCATGTCACGGTTCGTTACAATGCGCCTTATGGGAACCCAATTGACATTACCGCAGGCAGTTAAACTCCGTGAACAGCTTCGCGCCGCTGGGAAGACGCTTGTCTTTACCAACGGTCATTTTGATCTGCTGCACGTCGGGCATCTGGATTACCTTGAAAAAGCCTGTCAACTTGGTGATGCGCTTTTTGTCGGCGTGAACGGCGACAGCGCATCCGAGGCGCTCAAGGGAACCGGACGGCCTATCGTGGCAGCAGCAGACCGTGCCCGCGTGATCGCCGCGTTGTGCTGTGTCGATACCGCTATCATCTTTGACGATCTGACCGCTGATGGCTTGATCAATGCGCTCAGGCCGGAAATCTACGCAAAGGGTGGCGACTATCACGATAAAGTATTACCGGAACGTCCAACCGTCGAAGCCTACGGCGGGCGTGTGGAACTGATCGATTTGCTGCCGGGCTACAGTACAAGCGCGCTCATTGCCCGTATCCGCGCTTTGCCGGAGCCGCGCTTATGACCAATGATCCGCTTGTCGATGTGTTGGAACATACCGTGCCACCTGCTGCGGAGCTGGTTGCCACTGACGCCGAATCGCGTGAGGTGGTCAGCACAAATATTGCGCGTGCTACAACGATCCTGGCGATGGGCAATATTGCCAGCCGAATCCTCGGCTTTGCCAAAGAAATCCTGCTGTCGAATTACTTTGGCGCAGGTCGATTGGTAGATGCCTTTCAGATCGCTATCACCGTGCCGCAAGACCTGTTCGATCTCATGATCAACGGTCACGTGAATTCAGCGCTAGTTCCGGTGCTCAGTGAATATGCCGCCAAAGACAAGCACGAATTATGGCGGCTGGTCAGCGCGTTGTTTGGGCTAGTGCTGCTGGCAACCAGCGGCTTTGTGCTGGCACTGGAACTGCTGGCTCCGGTGGTGATTACGCTGTACCGGGGCGCGAATACCGGCGCGTGGGCATTTGAAAGTGCCTTTCAAACCTTCGTGCCCAGAGGAACGCCTTTCCTCTTTCGCGCTGAAGGGATCAGCCTGGAAGCGTTCAACCTGACCGTCGAACTGCTGCGGTTGACAGCACCTGCCGTGATCTTCCAGAGCCTATTCGCGGTAGCGTCGGGGCTGCTCTACGCGCTCAAGCGGTTCACGTGGCCCGCCTTCGCCGCCGCCCTGTTCAACGGCACGATTGTCGCCACGATGGTGATGCTGGCTCCGGTGATCGGTATCCAGCGGGCCGCGATTGGCTTCCTGCTCGGCGCGATCTTGCAACTGCTGCTGCAATTCGGTGGTCTGCGCGACGCCCGCTTGAACATTCAGATCGGGCAGATGCTCAAGCATCCCGGCGTGCGGCGTATCGGTAAGCTGTATGTTCCGGTCATGGTCTCGCTGATCCTGGATATGTTTATCCGGCTGTTCAGCTATAACCTGGCATCGCAGGCCGGCGACGGCAACATCGCCTATATGAACTGGGCCACCAGCTTGCGTGAATTTCCATTGGGATTAGTTGGAACGGCTATTTCAATCGCCATCTTGCCGACTCTGGCTCGGCAAGCACTGCATCCTGAGGCTCTACAGGATTTCAAAGATACGCTTGGGCACGGTATCCGGCTGGCGCTGGTGTTGATCATCCCGGCGACAGTGGGCATGTTCGTGGTAGCTGGGCCGTTGATCGGCCTGGTCTTTGAGCGGGGGTTGTTCACCGCCAACGATACTTATGTCACGTCCATTGTGCTGCGGCTGTACCTGGTGGGGATTCCCTTCGCCGCCGTTGATCTGCTCTTGATCTTTGCCTTCTATGCCTGGAAAGATACGCTTACTCCTGCGCTGATCGGCGTAGTAAGTCTGGCTTGCTATGTAGTGATCGCTTTGATGCTTCGTCAAACCTATGGTTTTCTCAGCCTGATGGTTGCTGATTCGTTGAAGCATGTTATCCATATGACCATATCCCTGATCTTACTACGGCGGCGCTTTGGCAAGTTGGGCAGCCAACGATTACCGATAACGCTACTCAAAGTAGCGCTGGCAACAACGGTTATGGCGCTTATTACTTATGCACTGGTCATTAGCGCTAAACTACTATGGCCCGTCGAAGGCTTGACGCAGCGTGCGATCCTTGTCATATTCCCAAGCATTATGGGCGCGGCAACCTATTTCATCCTGGCCTCGCTGCTGCGTCTCAACGAGTTTACGCTGTTTATCCAGTCGATGCGCCGCAAAATTCGCCGTTAGTTTAGCCAAAGGCCACTGCCTTATGACAACCGAGCCAATCGCGCCAGTTACCATGCAGACCCGACAGGCCGAATTTCTAGCGGGTTTCAAGGATACAATTCCGCTGGTCATCGGCGCGGCTCCTTTTGGAATTATCTTCGGCGCGCTTGCCGCAACAACGCTGTCTATGAATGCGGCGCTGGCAATGTCAACCTTTATCTTTGCCGGGTCAGCACAATTCATCGGTATTAACCTGATGGCAAGCGGGGCCAGCGCTGCCGTGATCATTCTGACCACGTTTGTCGTAAACATGCGCCATGCGCTGTATTCTGCCACACTCGCACCGCACGTTAAACATTTGCCGCAACGCTGGCTGGTGCCGCTCGGCTTCTGGCTCACCGATGAATCGTTCGTCATCGTCATCTCGCATTACAACCGCCAGAGCGACTCGCAGTATAAGCATTGGTATTTTCTTGGCTCCGAGGTGTTCATGTACACCAATTGGGTACTCTGTACGTGGATCGGCGCACGGGCAGGCGAGAGCATCAAAGACCCGCAATCGTGGGGGCTGGATTTTGCGATGGTGGCAACCTTTATCGGAATGCTGATCCCTTTTGTCAAGAACCGCGCCACAAAGATTTCAATCCTGGTTGCCGCCATCACGTCAGTGCTGACTTATAGTATGCCCAACAAACTCGGCCTGATCGTGGCGGCGCTGCTTGGAATTGCGTCTGGCGTGCTGGTCGAGACGCGCTGGCCTGATCCGGTCAAAGCGCCAGTAACCTTCGGGGGTGAGATGAGCAATCAACCTGAGACTCAGCTACAGGAAGGGCGCTAATGGCGGGTAACGAAGCACTCATTATCGCAGGCATGGCGCTAGTTACCTTTGGTATTCGCTATCCACTTTTGGCAGTGCTCGGCAAAGTGCCGCTGCCAGAATCGGTGCTGCGTGCGCTCAAGTACGTTCCAGCGGCAGTCCTGACCGCGATCATCGTTCCGGCGGCGGTATTCAAACAGGATCGGCTCGAACTAACTTATACGAACGATTATCTCATTGCCGGGATCGTCTCAGTAATTGTGGCGTGGCGCACGAAGAATCTACTGCTGACTATCTTGTTGGGGATGGCGTCGCTGTTGTTGTGGCGCTGGCTGCTGGGTACGCATGTGTTGGGGAATTGACACACCTGAAATGTTAGGCAAAATAGTTTAAGCCCATTTAAATGAGGGTTGCCCAATTACCCTACCGTAAGCCTCACAAGGTTAACAAATGAATACTACAATCCCTAAAGATGCCTATGCAATGATAATAGGTGCAATGAAATGTGGAACTTCTTCACTCTATAGTTATCTAAAAGGTCACCCTGAAATTTGCCCTGCTAGGCTAAAAGAGCCGGAATTCTTTTCGCAGCACCAGGCTCATGGTATGCAAGTTAACGACTATGCAAGCCTTTGGTCCTTTGATAGCACGGTTCACAAATATGCGCTGGAAGCCTCTACGGGTTATACGAAATTTCCTCTTGAATCAGATGTCCCTGCCAAGATATTCAATTATGGAATTCAGCCTAAGTTCATATATCTCATTAGGAACCCTTTTGATCGAATTTCATCGCACTACAATTTTATGAAAGATCAGAAGTCGTGGCATTTAGATATTGTAGACACTCATCTCATCAATATAAGTAATTACTTTCTCCAATTGGAACAATATAGAAAATACTTCCCGCTTGAAAATATACTGATCGTGGATTTTGATGACCTAAGATCCGTTCCCGATATTGTTCTCGGGAGAATATACGACTTTTTGGGTATTTCGCGTGACTACTTGCCTCAAGAGTACACGATCAAGAACGCGACTCGAACCACTCCGAAATGGCAGAAGACACTCGAAAAATCAAAACTCGGTTCCATCATGCGTTACGTGCCGAAACCGCTAAGAGTCGTTGGACAGAGAATAGTAAAATCAGCATTTCCCTCAGAAAAGCGCAAATTAACAGCCGAAGAAAAAGATTTCGTATTTCATAGACTAAAAGAAGATATGGCTAAGTTACATCATATATACGGTGTCGATGTTCAGAAGTGGGGATTCGACAGTAATACGTAAGGCACCTTACTCAGTTTTTGCGCCCAGCGATAGCGCTCGTTGACAATTTTGTAAAGGAAGCATTGGCTGGTGTTGTGCAGCGATTAATCGCACGCGCTGAGCCAATGTCGAAGCTCAAACGGTTAACATGCCAGGTATGATGGATTACTTCATCAATTCGGTAACGTGTAGCAGAGTTAGCTTATGCGTAAGTTAGAACCGTTCTTGATGAAATGTAGAAAAGTGGTCCAAAATGGCTCATTTGGCGTGCAGTTGGTGCCTGTTTATTCGGCAGCAGTAGGCGGTTGTCTGACTCTTCATCCTGTTTTAATGGCTCAGCGAGACGGCTCAACCTGTAAAAACAGGTTCAGAACAGGTGCAATAGAGCGGTTAACATGCGGAATGTAAACCGATTCGAAATGTTCTTAGCCAACCTAACGAGGGAGGTTGCTTCACAGCAGATTTTCTCTGAAAAGTGTCATTACGTGAATTGCCCTCGTAAGGTGAGTATGTAATTATTTGCCTCCTCGGCGGGGATCATAGAGTGCATTGGGGCGATGTCAAAGTCTGCCTTGATTACTTATGTCAGGGTAGCCTTCCAGCGCGGCGGGATATTGTCCCCATACACGATCTTTTTCGCACCGAGAAATGCCGCCAATTCTTCGATATTCCCGGCGATTGCTTTAGCCGTCTTCTTATCCATCGGTGCAGCTTGCTCGGCATATACCGCGTTAACAAGCAACTGCTTATTCTTGCGATCCATCGTCGGATCAATACGCCCGATCAGTTGATCGCCATGTAGAATAGGCAGCACGTAATATCCATACTGGCGAAGATGCTTGGGCACGTAAATTTCGATACGGAAGTTGAAGTTAAACATCAACTCTGTGCGGGTGCGGTCACAGATCAGGTTGTCAAAGGGTGAAAGCAGGGTAGTACGCGGCTGCCAGTCGCCCGCTTCGATTTGTTCAAGCAGTGGAACATCGTTGCAGTGGATGTACCAATCACCGCGCCAGGTCTGCGCGTTTTCGCCTACTTGTATACGCTGAATCACTCCTTCTTGTTCGAGGTTTGCCAATACTGCTTTCAAGTTTGGATAGCGGTTCCGAATGTAATGTTTGTTGATGTGCTGCTGCGTTGCGACACCTAATGCCCGCAGAGATTTCTGGGCGGCAAGGCGCACCACCTCTGTCTCACCAAGTTGATCGCGGGGTGCCCATTCCGGTAATATGCGCTCGGTGAGGTCCCACACTTTTTGAATCCCTTTGCGCCCTGCTACCATAATATAGCCCCTGGTCCACAGCGAGTGCAGCATACGGCTCACGTTGCGCCCGCCAGTCCAGCCGCTGGAGGTCCAGCCAATTGCTGCCTTGTCTTCAAAATCACGGGAGAGGCGCGGCCCTTTGGCTGCCATCTCGTCCAATATATGTTGGCGCAGTTCGTGATTTGCACGTAGAAACTGAGCAGTCTGACCCGAACCATCCTCTGCCGCCCGATACTCTGCCATCATCGCCTGGTGGATAGGATAATCTTCCATTAACACTATCGACGCTTCGTGCGCCCAATACTCAAACAGGTGGCGATCTTTGAACAGAAGATCATCCAGGTGGGCGGGATCATACTGACCGAGGCGGCTGAACAGTACCATCAGATGACTGCGTAAGACAACATTGATCGGATCGAGCTGCAAGCAACCCAGGGCACGGATGGTGTCAAGCATTCCATGTGCATCAGGCGTAGGTCTTGACCCGGCAAGTTGCTGTTTGAAAATTGCAAGTCGGCGCGCTGTAGCTGGCGAAATTGTGCGGATTGCTCTGTTAGATTTGTCTTTCACTAATTTGCCTACCATCAAAACCGTTCATGAAAACGGAAGGTTCATAACAGAAATTCTGGCTGTGATCGGCACATTTTGGAGTGCTCAGTGGCGGGATGCTACTGGAATTGGGATTTTCTTGTAGGGGTTTTTCAGGACTCCAGCATCCACGCATATGGAGTGTCGCTTAGCTTTTCCTCAACCTCACTGAAATTCTGGATAATATCTTTCAAAGGATATGGATTAGTCTTTCTAAATTTGATTTTTACTGGATATGGTTTTAACCCAACGAAGTCGCATATACGCTGATATGCTATATATGGGTCTTGTTCGACGTGTTCTTCATAGACTAGATGTAACGTATTCCGTTTCGCAAGAACCTGCTTAAACTGGCTGATTTGCTCTTCATACATTCTCAAAATGTTAATGAGCAATTCAGAGTATGGCTCAACGAGGGAAATCCTGTCCCCCAGCGTGATTTTAGTTAAAACGGGTGACTGATGGATTTTTTGATGGTATTCCTGCCTTTGTTTTGCAATAAGCAAAGAGATGAGTTTTCGTAATGTATTTTTGCGTTCCAGAACAATGAAGTGAGTAAACCCCGACCTAGTTAATGCATCAACAAAACCGTTAATCGGAATCTTTAAGAGCTGGAGCTGGTCAGGATTAACTTCGAATCCATAATGGTGTTTGCCTCGAAAAACCATTTGTCTCCGCAAGTATTCAAGGGGATCAAAGGGCGGTAACTGGTCGTTAAATATTCCCTGCTTGTCCCATTCTTGTAAGACTTTTCCGTATATTTCCCCATCCCATAATACTTCAGGTCGCTGATCTAGCATGTCGCCCAGAACGGTACTACCACTTCGTCCCAGATGAAACATCACAATATCTTCCCTTGGCTTTCGAGAAGAAATAAACTTTTTGAATTGGAAAACAATTGGTTTGGATAAGGCGTTGTTAGCAAGGATTGTTTTTATTTTCAGAGAAAGTCTTGGTAACAAATCAATCTCCAGTAAAGTGTACCCATGATGCACCTTGTATTGATGCCGTGCAGGATAATCTGAATATCCATAGTTATACCGCAGTTATACCGCGCCACTTGAAACATCTCAACGATTCTTCGAACACATCCGTTTTTAGTCCGGTTGGCGCCAACAATTCTCACGGTTCGTTTTTTCGTAGTTTTGTCTTGCATTCTCCTGTTCTACACTATTCCAAACAATGTCTATTAGCTATAGGGGCTGCTGTAGTGCTTATTGAACCAGGTGGCATCACCATTTTCGATTTGATGACTGATTCTGCCGGAATTAATTGCCTGTGGGTATTAAAAGGTTGAATTAGCCTAAAGATGATTACTTTGGTATGGGACGTTCATTCCTAATTGGCGCGCCGTTTCTTATACATGCTATGAACAGCCGTAATTGATCGGGCAAACCAATCCTGTTCCAATAGAGTTAAAAACACCCTGCTCATCATCGACGAATCAAAGAAGGGGGTGTGGCAAAGGTCTTTCATTAAGGCGCGTTTGGCGCGGGATAATATATCGAATTGGCTAGCCACTTCAGCCAGTGTAAGACCCAGAAAGCGCATAAAGACAATTGCAAGTTCTTCCTGATGAACAGATTCTAATGTCATGAACTTGCTCGCTGGGTGTATTCGAAACTCGCCCAAGAAATAAGGCAGTAAGGTGAACTGATACCCTGCGTCGAGCATACGCTGCCAGTATTCATAATCCAGCGCATAACGGAAACTTTCTGTCAGAGCGCCAACGCGATCCCAGACTTCGCGCCGCCAGTAGACCGTTTCCTGGGCTACGATACAGTCAAGGCGTAGACGTGATTCACGCGGTATTTCCTGAACCCAGTTGACCCGGAATTCCCCTTGAGTGCCGATTATTTTGCGGAAGCCGCAGGTGACTTGTACCTGTGGATGATGTAGAAATGTTGGCACAATATGCCCCAACGCGCCGGGCAAAAGCCGATCATCCGAATTGAGCCAGCCCATGATTGCGCCAGTAGCACGGGCAAAGCCCTTATTGATGGCGTTAGCTTGCCCGTTATCTTTTTCGCTGACCCAATGGGTTAAATACCGCTCATATTTTCGGATGATCTCGACACTGCCATCTGTGCTGCCACCATCGACTATGATGTATTCGAGATTGGGGTAACCCTGAAGTAAAACTGATCTTATTGTCTCTTCGAGGAAGATTGCTTGCTGATAGGATGGGGTAACAATCGTCACGCGAGGCCAATCGATCTTATTTGACCAAGTAGTAGACCGGCGTGCAGTATCCGTCCAGGGCCACCCCTTTTTTCCAGGCTCCGGCGGGGGCATGTCTGAATTTTTAAGTGGCATGGTAGGATCGCTCATAGGGAGTATTTTGCCATATTCGCGTCGCACATACTAGCAAATCAGCCCGTTAATTTCAAAGACCACATGAGCGTTACAAGTCGGACAGTTACCACTTTAGAATAAAGTGGGCATACCGTTCAATTACGCCCTGCCACTGTTCATATCGGGCAAACTGAGCTTGCCGTGCTGTTTTAGCGCAGTGTGGTGGCAGTGTAGATTGGCACTAAGTCCAGGCAGGAGCCTATCTATCATAAAAGGGATACATTTTGGGAAGAATCGGGAGTACATGGGACAGCGGCACGACCAGGTTTTGACCATGCGCGACCATCTCGCAGGGTCATCGAAACTATTGATCAGCTTTGTTCTGAGGTAGCCCTAGAATTGTTTTTGGGCGGGCCGGGAGCGCAGGTATGGGCCGTAGACGAACGCCGTCACTGGAATAAGATTGAAGCGTGAAGGCGAATTAGCGCAAATGTATGGGGCAAGACTCGTCGTTGTAACAAGGCTTGCCCCGGATACCGCGGATACAACTGCCCTAGCGCTGTTTCTCCAATTGTGCATTCCAGGGCAGAACCATTTCAATTAACCCGTTACGCTTTTGTCCTAGTTTACGTATTGGGCTTGAATCATCAATAACCTCAAATATCAGCGCTTGATGATATTTGACAGGCCATCTAGCCTGCGATGTTGCAGTGCTTACCCTGATACGATATTGGCCTGGACGTAATATATTGATAGGAACATCACACTCATAGACGTAGTGACCTGCCTCCAGAACCGGCCTTTCCCCTACTTCATCCAAATTCGAGCTAGAGAACAGGCATACATCTGCATCCGTCAGCACATCGAAAATAATCTGCCCGCCGGGAACCGCTTCTTTGGCTTCGCATTCAACGTGCAATGTAAGGGCTTCAGAGTTCATAAACGTCGTTGCCACGCTGCCCTTATTCATCAGTGCAATGCGGGTCAATTCCAAGGGGCGGTTAGTTGGGGTGGGCGTTACCTCGCCAACTGGATTAGCACCTGTCATATACTTATCAACGACTTCACGCACTGTGCCGTCCAGCGCCACTGAACCTTTCTCTAGCAAAATCGCACGTGTGCAAAGAGTTGTCACGGCTGACATATTGTGACTAACGAACAAAATGGTACGCCCCTCGCGGGCTACATCGCCCATCTTGCCCAGACACTTGCGCTGGAATTCAATGTCGCCGACTGCTAGCACTTCATCCACGATAAGGATTTCTGGCTCAAGGTGCGCTGCAACCGCAAAAGCAAGCCGGATGGTCATACCAGACGAAAAGTGCTTGATCGGTGTGTCGATAAACTTCTCGACCTGGGCAAAGTCTACGATCTCGTCAAATTTCCGCTCAATCTCGTGTCGGCGCATTCCAAGAATTGCGCCGTTCAGGAACACATTTTCACGCCCGGTTAGCTCACCATGAAAGCCTGTTCCAACTTCTAGAAGTGAACCAACACGCCCGGTAATGTCGATAAAGCCTTCGGTTGGCTCTGTAATACGCGACAATATCTTTAGCAGTGTGCTCTTGCCTGCACCATTGCGACCAACAATGCCTAGAACTTCTCCCTGACGAAGTTCAAAGCCTACATTGTGCAAGGCCCAAATCTCGTCTGAGCCTTCACGCGCAGCTTGACCATGAGCAACAGCACGCAAGCGCCGTCCTGGTGCCTTCACCATATCAGCCAGGGCGTAGCCTAGGCGCCGATCACGCTTTTTTCTTCTTGTTCCAATGCGATACCGCTTACCGACATTTTCCGCCCGGATCATTACGTCGCTCATTGTTTACACCACATCCGCAAAGGAACGTTCCATACGTTTGAAATAGAATGCACCACTAATAAACAGTAAGGCTGAAACTAAGGCTGATACCCAGATAATTGGCCCAGGAGGTGTGTCCAGGCCAAGCAATGCCCAGCGAAATCCTTCGACAACGCCAACCATTGGATTGATCCCGTATAACGTATGCAATACGGGATTCTCGATCAGGCTGCTGGAATAGGCAATTGGCGTTGCAAAGAGCCAAAACTGCATCAAAAACGGCACGACATATCTGACATCACGGAACTGTACGTTTAGTGCCGCTAACCAAAATCCAACGCCCAACGCGGTGCTGATTGCCAGTATGAGGAAGAAGGGTAAAAAGACAATGTTAATAGTGGGCAACCGTTGATACAAGATCATCAGGACGATGAGCACAGCAAAGGCTAGCAGGAAGTCAACACCTTCCGAAAATGCCTGAGCAATGGGCATGATCAACCGGGGAAAATAGACTTTGCCGAGCAAGTTCGCATTGCCAACTAAACTGTTCGATGCACCTTGTAAGCTGCCCGCAAAATATGACCAGGGCACGAGTGCGGCATAGGAAAACAATGCGTAAGGCAGTCCATCCGACTGCATCTTAGCCAATTTGCCGAAGAAAATACTGAACACGATCATGGTGGAAACTGGCTGAATTATGGCCCAGGATGCGCCCATCACTGTCTGCTTGTAGCGCACTGCAATATCGCGCCAGGTCAGAAAAAACAGCAGTTCACGGTAATCCCACAATTCATAAAGTTTGAGCGAAACCCAACCTTTTGACGGTTGAATTCTGGTTTTGTGCAAAGGAGGTTGTGTAGTTGAGGTAGGGAGGCTTGTGCTTGTCATCTTTTTTCTTCGTGCTATTTCCTCGTTAGATCGGTGGGGAATGGTATCCCGCTGAGTATTAAAAAGCAATTGTCCGTACACGGCACTGTTTTAGGCTAATCGCCCAACACAGGTTCTTGCGCCGCTGCGTCCGGTGTAACACAATTAGACATGCAGGAAAGCGTAGTCCAGTCGTACAAATCTTACCATTAGGAATTCATCAGAAACTCATCAGTGAGGAAACGATGCAGCTTTACGGGGGAATTGAAGCAGGCGGCACAAAGTTCATCTGCGCGGTGGCAGCCGAACCAACTGCCGAGCCGATTGAAACACTGGTTATCCCAACGACAATGCCCCAAGAAACTATCCAGCAGACGGTTGCGTTCTTCAAACGGCACAACGTTAGAGGACTTGGTGTCGCCTCATTTGGCCCGATTGACCTACACCCTAAATCGCCGACGTATGGCTATATCACAGCAACCCCGAAACCTGGCTGGCGAAATACAGATTTGCTTGGCCCATTAAAAGCCGCACTGAATGTGCCTATCGGTTTTGATACGGACGTAAACGGTGCAGCACTCGCAGAGTGGCGTTATGGCGGTGGACAAGGGACTAGCAGTGTCGTCTATTTCACGGTTGGAACGGGAATCGGCGGCGGTGTAGTGATTGACGGACAAATGGTACATGGACTAATGCACCCTGAAATGGGGCATATTCCGGTGCGGCGACATCCTGACGACACTTACGCAGGTCATTGTCCGTATCACGCCGATTGTCTTGAAGGGATGGCCTGCGGACCAGCAATGCAGGCACGTTGGGGAAAACCTGCCAGTGAACTGCCTGCTGATCACGTGGCATGGGAATATGAAGCACATTATCTGGCGCAAGCGGTGAGTACGTGTCTATATGCGCTATCGCCGGAGCGCGTCATTCTCGGTGGCGGTGTGATGCATCAGGCGCAGCTATTTCCGCTAATCCGCCAGAAGACGGTCAATGCTATCAATGGCTACTTGCAGGAAGATGCGCTTACACAGCATAGTGACAGCCTGATTATTCCGCCTGGACTTGGGGATCGCGCTGGCGCGACGGGCGCACTGGAACTGGCCCGGCTCGCAGCAGGCTAACGGATCAGGTCAGCGGCAGGATTTCGCCATCGACTATCGCAAAGACGCGATCACCGACGCGAGGCCGAATGGCGGCTAATCCCGTGAAGGCGCCGAAAGCGGGTAGGATCGCAAGGCGCGTTCCAAAAAGGAAGCAGGGCAATTTTACACTTTGCCGACCTGATCCAGTGAGTACAACGCCGGGATGAAAGTGGCCTGAAAGCACGTAACCCTGTGAATCAACGCCGGGTTCGTGGCGCAGCACAAACGGCGGCAGCAGACTTGGCGCATCAACACAGCGGAAGCGCCATTCATCGGGCGGATCGCCTGCGCGATCATCGTGATTGCCGCGCACAAGTAAGATATCAAGATCAGGATGTTGTTCGCGCCAGGCGGATACCGCTTTCAAGGCGCTAACGGCGCGACCTTTGCGTGCATGGAGCAGATCGCCGAGTACAATCAGGCGTCGAGCGGCTGTACGGCTCAGGATGTCAGTCAGGCGCACAAGGTCTGCTTCGAGGATTCCGCCGGGAATTGGTACTGCGTTGGCGCGGAATGCAGCATCCTTTCCCCAATGTGTATCCGCGATAAACAGTGTTGATTCGCGGGGCCAAAACAACGCGCGTTCTGGCAGCAGCGTCATTTGTTCGCCTGCGAGTACGACGGTAACAGTGTGAATGTCAGCGCTCATGGCTGGTCTTAAGGTCGTTGAATGAACGAGTGGAATTTGCGGGCGAACTTATTATACGCACTCAATGTAAATTTAGCGCAGGTAAAAGCCTTGCATCGAGCGTAACTTCGAGCCTTTACGTTAAATCTTATCCAATTTTGAAGGAAAACGTAACATGATTACAAAACTCTCCGGCACAAGCTAAATCTTCCGCTTGTCCAATAGCACGATAAACGGGAGCACATCACGCGCTCCCGTTTATGTTTTAACTCTCACAGTAACGTCCCGGCTTTGGTATTTCGATCCCCTTTTCGAGCGCATCCTGAAACCAGCGTACTTTTGCCATTTCCAGATTTTTCAGCGCTTCGATCCGCGTTGATCCTCGTGCCTCGCAACCTATGAGCAGGGGTATCCTCCCAAACCAGCCGCCATCTTCATCGATCACAAGCTCAATGGGATATGGCAATGCTACATAATATTCCACTATCTTTTCAGCCATCATTGCTCACTTGTATCTGCTATCGGGCAACAATGGCTAATTTGTAGCAATGTCCACGCCCGACTATCTCAATTCTACTTAGTCCGAATCCAGAGAATATTGACAGGTGCATTCTGAGCCGCACGTATACTGCTGAAAGCATAGAAGATGTAATGCCCTGTTCCTACTGATGTAAAACTCAATACATCGCCAGCGCAGGTGGAAGGATGCAAAATAAAGTCGCCAAAAGGAGTGACGCGATAGACGCGCACCAGCGCACACGAGCGTTGGAAAGTTAGCAGGGTGTCCGAAGAATAGGCTGTGAAATCTGTTGCCCGCATTACACCAAGCGCCACGCCACCTGATACCCTGGTACGTGGGACGCTTAGATAAGCCCTCAGTTCTGAGGATGGCAGCAATAGAGAATTGGCGACAACAGGATTACCATCTGGAATGGGTGTCGGCCTCTGTAGCCACAGCACATCCATCTGCGCGTACTGTGTTGCTCTTAGGCTGCCAAAGGAATAAAAGATAAAGGCTGCCGTACCGACTGATTGGAAAGTGAACACGTCGCCGGAACAGGTAGACGGATGCAAGATCAAGTCTCCGAAATCTGTCTGGCGGTAAACGCGCACAAACTTGCAGGACCGCTGGAACGCTGCCAGCGTGTCAATAGTGTAATAGTTCCAATCCGAGGTTATAGTAACGCCCAGCGCAGCCCCGCCACGTGGTCCGTTGTAGGGGATACTGGTAAAACGGATAGCATCCGAAGGGGCTAGAAGTGTAACGGGGAGTGTACCCTGTGCTTGAACTTCGGGTTGCACAGAGGCCAGTGCCACCATCATAGCAACAATACTGCACAAAACGATAATCAAACGCCGTTTGATAATCATGATCCGCTCCCTCTCCATTTAACAGTGTGCTCCACGCTTTTCGCTAATGACTGTGTGCCCTCTTGCTGCCCCTGATTTAAAGCAGGCCAGCAATTGCTAACAATACTTATCTATCCAACTCATTATTGATTATAAAATGAGTATCACACAATCGCGCTTAGAAAGCGCTTATTAAACGTTTAGGAATGGGAGGTATTTTCTAACAATATTCGAAACCGGATGTAAAGTACGTTTGCTTGCTCCTCGTAATCGATCTACGTTTGTCATGGTGGCGCAAGCCTTATACCAGCCAAATTCCTGGTCTAATACGCTCCATTCCCCAACAGCACATTCGGGATCGTCCTGAGCAATATCTGAATGTCCAGCGCAATCGACCAGTTCTCGATGTAATAAATATCCAGCAGACATTGTTCCTCGAAAGGAACCTTGCTGCGCCCGCTGACCTGCCACAGACTCGTCGCCCCCGGCAGAATATTGAGGCGCTGCCGATGCCACGTCTCATAATGCGATACCTCATCAGGTGTCGGCGGGCGCGGCCCCACCAGACTCATCTCGCCGCGCAGAATGTTCAACATCTGCGGTACTTCGTCCAGACTCGTCCGCCGAATCCACTTCCCGACTCGCGTAATACGCGGATCGTTTTCCCACTTGGGCCGCTTGGGATCAGCACCCGTACTGGCGATCAATTCTTCGCGCAGATCGTCAGCATTCTGCTGCATCGAACGGAACTTGAACATCTTGAACTCGCGCCCATCCTTGCCCACGCGATGATGCGTGAACAAAATCGGCCCTGGCGAATCCATCTTGATTGCCAGCGCGATGAGCAGCGCCAGCGGCACGCTAATCGGCGCAGACAGCACGATCAGCATAATATCAATGGCCCGCTTCACGAGATAGCGCGGGCGGTCCAGCCGGGGACTATTTCGCAGTCCCAGCAGCGGTATCCCTTCGAGGTTTTCAATAGAAACCTGACTCAAATTCAACTGGAGTAAATCCGGCACAACCCGCGCCGGGATATTGTATTTCTCGCAGATGCCCATCAGGTCCATAATGCGCTGACGGGCTGCCCAGGGCAGTGTAATGATCACCAGATCGATATTATGTTTTGCCAGCAGTGGGTCCAACTGATCCAGATCACCCAGCCCGCGCACCCGCCCCATATTAACCGTTCCACGTTCGGGCCTATCATCCAGGTAGCCAACGGGCACATAGCCCAGATCAGGCCGCGCAATGATCGCACTCAGAACCGCCCGCCCGCCATCGCCTGCCCCAACAACGAGTACCCGCTCCACGCCAACTCCGCGCGCCCGTAACTGATGCCGCACTACGCGATAAATCAGTCGCACCGAGGCCAGCAAAATGATAACGAGCGCCGTCGCTTCCAGAATGAGCAAACGTGAAAATACCTGTGGGCGCAGCAAGAAGCTGAAGGCCATCACGACGACAGTTGCGTTCGTTGCACCGTTCAAAATCCCGTAGGCTTCTTCAAACCAGGATCGCCCGCGCTTCTCACGATATAACCCCGCCACAGGCCATGTCAGGATCAGCCAACCCGCGTACAAAAAGGCATACGGCAAAAACTCGCGGAACGTGGCAGCGGCGAGATTGCTCTCGTCAACTGCCTTGAGCAGTTGCAAATCGTAACGGAGCGAATAAGCCAACCGGAACGCGATCAGGACGAGCAGCAGGTCCAGAAATGGCAGCGCCCTTCGGTAAACGACTCCCCAATCTTGCGGTTCCTGCATAAATCTAATTCTCCAACGTCATGTTCAACGCCTTACGGTAACTAACTACCGTGTGCGATGCTGTATTGTGCCACGTAAACTGTCGCGCCCGTTGCAGGGCACGCTGCCCCTGTTCTTCCCGCCACAGCGGATCGTGGATGCAGCGCACCAGTCCTTCGGTCCACGCTTCGGAACTATCCGCTGGCAATCTTAACCCTGTATCTCCCGCTGCTTCCGGCAGAGACGACACATTGGAAACGATTACCGGCTTCCCGCAGGCCATCGCCTCGGTAACGGGCATCCCCCAGCCTTCAAACACCGATGGATAGACGAGCGCTTCCGCCGCGTTATACCATAGAGGCAATTCGTCATCATCGACGTAACCGGGCAAGTGTACTACATCTGCCAGGTCATGTGCATCAATCGTCTGCTGGATTTCGTCATCCATCCAACCCTTGCCACCCGCTAGGACTAGCGGACACGCCCGCCTATCCGTCGCAGGCAGAGCTGCATAGGCCCGCAGCAGCATGGGTAGATTCTTACGCGGCTCCAGAGTCCCGACGAATAATAAAAACCGCTCTGGCAACCCCTTATGATTGCGCCATGCCTCGATCTCGTCTTTTGGCAGCGGGCAAAACCGCCCATCGATTCCTGGAATCGCCAGATCGATTTTATCGTGCGGCACACCTAGCAATGACACCAGATCGTCAGCCGTAGATTGCGAGATCGCCATCACGCGCCGCGCCTGCTTGCACGATAACCCCGTCAACATGCGTAGATATAACTGCCGCAGCGTCGATAAATGTTCGGGATAGCGCATAAATGTGAGATCATATACCGTCACGACAAAGGGCTTTGGCATGATCACAGGTGCGACGAAGGCCAGTTCGTGCATCAGATCAAGCCCGCCAAGCTGAAACGGCTGAGAGAGCTGCTCCCAGATGATCCGTCTGATCGGGCTGTCTGTTTTCAACCTTGATCGTTTAACATCAAACCCGGCTGGTGGTTGCCCTTCACCGATATAGGCGCGATATTGCCACGCCGGATCAACCTGTGGCAGTGCTTCCAGCAAATGCCATATGTAGCCGTGAATGCCTGCCTTGCGGTAGCCCGCCTGGGCAGACAGCAAATGTGCGTTTAGGCCGATAGTTGGTGGTGTATGTGGCGACATGCCGCAGATTATAGCGGCAAATCCATCCCTGTGAACGTCGCACACTGTGCGGTTTGGCTACGCTACATCCGCTATCGCTCCTAAACAGCTTGCTGTCTAAAACCTTGTGATGAATAATTCTCTTTAGGGTTCACGCTATTTCAATGATAAATGATTTGGAAGGTTAAGAGGTATTGATGACATCCAACGGGAAACACCCTGATGATTCTTTCTGGAAGGCGCACCCTCAATCAATATTTCTTGTGGTGTTGTTCGTTGTTGTATTTCTTATTACCAGGCTAACGCTGCGTCCGATCAATTATATAGATTACATCGTCTTTACAGGCGGATTAGATAAGCTTTTTCATGGGAGTAGTCCTTACACTTTCGCAGGCTATCTCGTGCCACCCTGGACAATCTTTATCACCTTACCTCTCGCCTATCAACCACTCGAAACATGGCTGGCTCTAAGCGTGGCAATCTTCGTTGTACTGGTGTTTGATACACCTGTGTTCCAGCGCAATGCTCCTGCCGGACTACTGTTATTAATACATCCAATTTTTATTACGCTAATTGCATCGTCAAACCCTGAATGGATATTAGTTGGGCCGGGGCTATGGTTGCTTGATCATTTCCCTCGCGGCTGGGGGCGAGGGTTAGCGTGGGTGTTCTTGACTACTAAACCGCAGACTACAATCGTACTGTTAATTTTTGAAGGTATCGTGGCCCTACGCCAGCGCGATTGGAAGGCTATTGGCATCGCTGCCGTCATCGCAATTGGAACTTTCATTATATTTCCACAACCAATTGAACCATTACTTAAGCCGCATGATTGGTCAGCTTCGGTGATTGCACACTATGGTCTGATCGGCGCAATTGCTGTGACTGCCCTCATCTTAGTCCTTCGCCGCCATAATTTGAGAGACTATAAGACACTAGGCATATTCCTGAGTCCCGTCTGGACACCCTACAATCTGCAATATAACTATGTAGTCGTGCTGTATACGATGCGCCATGCGGGATGGATTCGGAACATAATTTATCTTATTGCCGGGATAGCGTTGGCATTAGTATTTTGGCAAGAATATCACGTGGCTGAACATGTCGGCATTCTGGGGATGCTTTTGCTTGCTGTTATCTTTGCACCCAGCTCCAAGCAGACGCACGCCACAAATTTGCCTGCGTTAAACAAGTCAAAAACGGGATTTGAGGCTGCGGATTCAGCATCAGTGATTGTTGATCAAAATCAAATCGCCTGATCAACAAAATAAGCGAAGTCTGTGTTACATCGCCTATCGGTACTTCCGCTTAATCGGTGCTTGACATCACCGTTTTCGGTGGTAGACTATAGGTTCGCAGGAACCCCATCAATTATGAGCCTCCGTTTTTTACAGATTTTGGCCCAAATTGGCTTGAGGAGAAGAGCCTCCCCGGTTCGATTCTCACTGCAACCAGTACGTATCTAGAGTTCAGGAGTTGTACATGCAGCGCCGACTAGACACCAAGAACTACGCGCGTACTTATGATGTACAGGACCTCCCCTCACTGATCGAAGTGCAGTTGAATTCGTTCAACTGGTTTCGTGACGAAGGGTTGGGCGAGTTGTTCAGCGAAATCAGTCCCATCGAAAGCTTCAACGGTAGCTTGAAGTTGTACTTTCCTGGTCTTGGCCCAGAGACCGAAGAGTTTGGCTTAAAGTACTGGTTTGAAGAACCCAAGTACGACGAGGATATTTGCCTCGAACGCGATATGACTTTCGCCGCCCCGCTTTATGTGCGGGTTGCGCTGGTTAACCGCGAAGCTGGCGATGAAGTCGTCACCTCCGATATTTTCCTGGGCGACTTTCCGCTCATGACGGAAAACGGAACGTTTATTATCAACGGAACTGAGCGCGTCGTCGTCAGCCAGTTGATCCGTTCGCCCGGTGTCTACTTTGATGCCGATGAAGACCGCACTACGGGCCGTTTGCTGTCCACTGCCAAGCTGATCCCGGATCGCGGTGCGTGGATGGAATTCGAAACCCGCAAGAGCGACTATCTGACGATTAAGTTCAACCGCAAGCGCACCATCCCGGTAACGATCTTGCTGCGTGCCCTTGCTGCTGTCCGCGACGGTATGGATCAGAATTCACCGATCAAGACCGGGACCGACGAAGAACTGATCGAGCTTTACAAAGAGGTTGATAACAACCCTGACCACCGCTATCTCGAAAGCACCATCAAGATGGAACCCCAGTGGGACATCAAAGAAGGTGGCTCGATAGCCGAGGCAGCGCTGTTGGAGTTCTACAAGCGGATGCGCCCCGGCGATCCGCCCACACTGGACAATGCGCGTACCTATCTGGAAAGCCAACTTTTCGACCAGCGCCGTTACGACCTTGAGCGCGTTGGACGTTATAAGCTCAACCAGCGTCTGCGCCTAAACGCGGAAATCCCGCGCACGGTTCGTACCGTGACCAAGCTCGATCTGGTCAAGCTGATCGAGCGCATGATCCAGATCAACAACGGTCAGGCTGAACCCGACGACATTGACCACCTGGGAAACCGCCGCGTCAAGACCGTCGGTGAACTGATCCAGAATAAGCTGCGTATCGGCCTGCGCCGTACTGAGCGCGTAGTCCGTGAGCGCATGTCCATCCGTGAAGTCGAAAACCTCACGCCCGTCACGCTCGTCAATATCCGCCCGATTGTGGCGGCTATTCGTGAGTTCTTTGGCAGCAGCCAGTTGAGCCAGTTCATGGAACAGACCAACCCGCTCGCCGAACTGACGCACAAGCGCACCCTGTCGGCTCTCGGCCCCGGTGGTCTGCGCCGCGAACGTGCTGGCTTCGATGTGCGTGACGTTCACCATAGCCACTATGGACGTATCTGCCCGATTGAAACGCCGGAAGGCCCCAACATCGGTCTGATTGGTCGTCTCGCCAGCTATGCCCGTGTCAACGAGTATGGCTTCATCGAAACGCCTTACCGTCTCGTGGTCCGTGAAATGGAACTGACTGACGAGCGCCTGATTGGTCGCGCTGTTGGTGAGGACATCACCGACGCGAAGGACAACACCCTTGTCGAAGCCGGTAAGGTCATCGACAAAGCCACTGTAAAGAAGCTAACCGCCGCTGGCCTGACCAAAATTCCAGTGCGCGCCTTCGTTACCCCGGAAATTCAATATCTTTCCGCCGACGAAGAAGACCGCTTCATGATCGCTCAGGCCAACGCCGTTGTGAACGAAAACAACGAGTTCATGAGCGAACGTGTTTCGGCCCGCTTCCACCAGAAGTTCCTGGACACCGCGCCGAACCGCATTGACTATATGGATATTGCGCCGCGTCAGATCGTCGGTATTTCCGCCGCGCTCATCCCGTTCCTTGAGCACGACGACGCGAACCGCGCTCTGATGGGGTCGAACATGCAGCGTCAGGCTGTACCGCTGCTCAAGCCGGACGTGCCGATTGTCAGCACAGGCATGGAAGATCAGGCCGCCTATGACTCCGGTCAGGTCATGATCTCCGAAGCCGATGGCGAAGTGTTGAGCGTGCAGGGTGGCGCGGTCATCGTGCGCGAAGCGGGTGGTATGCACACCTATAAGCTCCGCAAGTACACGCGCTCGAACCAGTCTACCTGCATCGACCAGCGCCCGGTGGTCCGCAAGGGCCAGCACCTCAAGCGCGGCGAAGTCGTTGCCGATAGCTCGTCCACCGATCACGGCAATCTGGCCCTCGGTCACGACGTACTGTGCGCCTTCCTGTCATGGGAAGGTGGTAACTACGAAGACGCACTGCTGATTAACGAACAACTCCTGCGCGACGACAAGTTCACCTCGATCCACATCGAGAAGCACGAAGTCGAAGCACGTGATACCAAGCTGGGACCGGAAGAAATCACCTACGACATCCCGAATGTCGGTGAGGAAGCGCTCAAAGACCTCGACGAATTCGGTATCGTCCGCATCGGTGCTGAAGTTGGCCCTAACGATATTCTCGTCGGCAAGATCACACCGAAGGGCGAGAAAGAACTCAGCCCTGAAGAAAAACTGCTGCGTGCCATCTTTGGTGAGAAGGCCCGCGAAGTGAAAGACTCCTCCCTGCGCCTGCCTCACGGCGAAAAGGGCAAGGTCGTCGATGTTAAAATCTTCACCCGCGAAGAACATCGCGATCTACCCGCTGGCGTTGATCAACTTGTCCGGGTGAGTGTCGCGCAGAAGCGCAAGCTGACTCAGGGCGATAAGATGGCAGGCCGTCACGGTAACAAGGGTGTTATCTCGAAGGTCGTCCCGATTGAGGACATGCCTTACCTTGCTGACGGTACGGCAATTGACATCATCCTGAACCCGCTCGGCGTTCCGGGCCGTATGAATATCGGTCAGGTACTCGAAACGCACCTCGGTTGGGCAGCGGATCGTCTCGGCTTCCGCGCTATCACACCTGTGTTCGATGGTGCTGACGAGCGCGAGATTGAAGCGGAATTGGGCCGCGCATGGCTCATTGACCGCGCCTGGAAAGAAGTCACCGAGCGTGCCTGGGAATGGGTCAAGACTCAGGACTACGACGAAGACTCGCTCGAAGACGACAACGAAGTGCGCCGCCTGTATATGGACCAGTGGATCGGCAACAACCCGCTGTATAACAGCGAGACGCTGGCGCTCGAATTCGTCTATGCGCGTCGTGCTGCGCTGGCTGAATGGCTCCGCGATAAGGGTTTCAACCCCGAAGAAGCGCTGCTCTTCCAGACCACCAACATGCGCCACGAAGACCGTGACCGCCGCGACAGCTACGCGATTGATACCGCCCTGCAAATCTGGGCCGAAGTCGTCACTGGCGAACCGACCCCGCGCGAACTCAAGGGTGAGGAACTCCGTGAGTACGCCAACCGTGTCTGGCTGCGGACTAGCGAGCCTGTGCCGATCTTCGGCAAGCAGAAGTTGTTCGACGGCAAGACGGGTGAGGTCTTTGACCGCCCGGTGACCGTCGGTATCATCCACATGTTGAAGCTGGCCCACCTGGTCGAAGACAAGGTTCACGCCCGCTCTACCGGACCATACAGCCTTGTTACGCAGCAGCCGCTCGGTGGTAAGGCGCAGTTCGGTGGTCAGCGCTTCGGCGAAATGGAAGTGTGGGCGCTTGAAGCCTACGGCGCGGCGCACACCTTGCAGGAAATGCTCACGGTCAAGTCCGACGACGTTCAGGGCCGTGTTAAGACCTACGAAGCCATCGTCAAGGGCGAACCCATCGAGGAACCCGGTGTTCCCGCCTCCTTCCGCGTGCTGGTGAAGGAACTGCAAAGCCTCGGCCTGGCAGTTGAAGCCATCACCGACAGCGGCGAGATTATCAAGTTCGGCAAGGATGAGGAAAAAGCCCGTCAGCCGAAGATCAACATGGGCCTGCTCGGTTTGGCAGGTGACCGCTAACCCGGCTTCCCATCACAGATGTACTAACAGAATCCCTCTCCTCACCGAGAGGGATTTTTGATCGCCTTGATTTAATTCAGCACAACCGAGGAATATTTTATGGACATAAATGATAAAGTAGTCATTATTACTGGCGCTTCTGAAGGCATTGGCCTTGCCACCGCCAAACTTTTCGCAGAGCGTGGCGCAAAAGAAGTCATCGCCGCCCGTTCCGCCGATAAGCTCCAACAGATCGCCAGCGAAATCCCTAACGCCGTCGCCATCCCCACTGATATGCGCGACGAATCACAAATTGATCGCCTGATCACCCAAACCCGCGACACGTTTGGACGCATTGACGTGTTGATCAACAACGCAGGCCAGGCCATGCACGTTCCGATTGAGAAAGCTGATCCTGCACTCTATCGTTCCCTGCTCGAATTGAACGTCGTCAGCGTCATGATCGCTATGCAAAAGGTCATCCCCATCATGCGGCAGCAGGGCGGCGGTGTGATCATCAACATTAGCTCTGGTACATCCAAGCGCATTATCCCCAACGTCGGCCCCTATTCTTCGACAAAATATGCACTCAACGCCATTACCCTTACAGCACGCATGGAGCTTGCCGCCGATAACATCCGCGTCGGTCTGGTTGTCCCCGGCGTTGTTCCGACCAACTTCCGCAAAAATGGCCTGATGTCCGGTGGGCAAGATCACCTTGCCGGAGGTCGCCCCGGAGCCGTGCCGTCTGTTTCGCCGGAACATGTCGCGGAAAAAATCCTGGAAGCGGTCCAAACTGAAGAAGCCGAAGTCTATACGGACGGCACGAGGCCGGGCTAACTGTGCTTAACCTTGCTTATTCACGATCTGCGGAGCCTTATCGGTAGTAGGGCTTCGCAGCCATCCCCAATATTTTCCGGTTCGTATTCACCACAATCTGTGTTGCATCGTGAATATCGATAGGCTGACCATCTTTTGGGGTTCTGCGGCTACCTGATGGCGCGCTTACCATGATCTCAAATCGATCTAAATCACGCGGCGCTAATCCTTCTCCGGGAATTTTAGTTCCGTCAACTAGAAATTTTGATCCACATACTGGACATTCAAAGCGCCTGTTAGCTGCCACCCATTTGAACAATTCAGGTGAAAATGATCGTGTACAAAACATACTAAGAGCGAGTAAACCTTTTGAGGTTCTGGATAACCAAAATTTCCCAGCAGGAACTCCAATAGGATCGCTATCTACCCAAACAATTGTTTTGGGGTCAATCTTATAAATACTGCTCTCGTCAGCACGTATATGCGGCAATCCAAACCACAGGCCCGCTCCCACAGCTTCTGTGCCGAGCAACGCCATACTCGCGCCCCACATGTAGTACAAAAATTCCCGCCGCGAGATGCCCTTAGCCTCTCCACTGGCGGGAATTTGCCGTTTGTCTTCGCTTGACCGAGCAGCATCGACCATCACATACCGCTCCTGCACCGCTAATTCTAACTAAATTGGACGATATCCATCAAAGTCTATATGTGCATCTTAGCACAAGTTTTGAATTCAGGACTAGAACTTGTTCTTTTGCTTATTCGTCGGGAACTTATAGACTTGTACCAACAATCGGATAACGGTTCCTATACGATGACCGACTCACCCGCACAACCCGTTCTGCAAACGCAGGGCATGAGCAAATCTTTTCGTGGCTTGCAAGCGCTGCAAGACATCAACTTGACGCTGCATCCCGGCGAGATCATGGGTGTGATCGGGCCGAATGGCGCGGGTAAGACGACCTTCTTCAACTGCCTGACCGGGTATCTGCGCCCATCAGCGGGCAAAGTGCTGTTCAAAGGCCGCGATATTACGGGCCAGCATCCACCTGTTGTGGCACGCCTGGGGATCGCCCGCACGTTCCAGAATATCCGGCTGTTTGGCGCACTCTCGGTGCTTGATAATGTGCGTGTGGCGCAGCAGCTACGGACGCAGTTTAGCCTGATCGAAGTGCTGACCACCCTACCCTCGTTTTCCTGCAAGGAACGCGCCTTAGTCGAGGCTGCCCGCGCTCACCTCGATCTGTTCGGGTTAGCCGATGACGCGGATCGGGAAGCCATGAATTTGCCCTATGGCGCACAGCGTCGATTGGAGATTGCGCGGGCGCTGGCTACCGGGCCGGACGTGCTGCTGCTGGACGAACCCGCCGCCGGAATGAACGCCAGTGAAACCGATACCCTGCACCAGATGATTTTGCAGATGCGCGAACGCTTCAAGTTGAGCATCATTATGGTTGAACACGATATGCGGCTGATCATGGGACTGTGCGAACGGATCACGGTGCTCAATTACGGGCGTGTGCTGGCTGTCGGCAAGCCCGATGAGATTCGCCAGAACGAAGCCGTGATCGAGTCCTATCTGGGCAAGCGTTCGAAGAAGACGGCGAAGTCGGGGAGTTGAAAATGGTCCGGTATATAACACTCCTCGTGTTCACACTGACATTTTTTATCGGTACAGCGGCGAGAAGCCAGCCAAGGCAAGCGGCGCAAGCCTGTCAAGCAAATAGAGTAATCGTCAGTGTTGCAATTTCGCCAGATGGAAAACATCTTAGTGCTAGCTGGGATCGTGGTTATGCCCGCCTGTGGGACTTTAATACGGGCGCTGTATTGTATACGTGGCTTGGCTACGACAACGTTAACGTAGATTCAGTCACATTTTCCCCTGACGGAAAATATGTCTTAACAAGCGCCGAGAATGGTTTCGCAGTTTTATGGGATACCCACACAGGAACCAAAGTTCGTACATTCGGTTCTCTTGAGGACAACGAGGGACTGCAAGCGGCATTTCTTCCTGACGGTAAGGCTATTCTTGGCAACTATTTGAAGGGTACAGTTCTGTGGGATACAGAGTCAGGTAAGGTACTACACATTGTTCCTAACGAAAATGAGTTCCTTGACAATAAGATTTCTCCCGATGGCAAGCATATTCTTACGCAACATAGTCCAGTAGCAGTATGGGATGTTGAGAAAGGGAAGCAGATCCACAGTTTCGGTGATAATAGCCCTCAGGAGGCATTTTACTCGCCTAGCGGGAACTATATCTTTACTGCTATCGGCGAGGAATTACAAATATGGAACGCTCAGACTTTTGCGCTGGTGCGAATACTTCCAGAAGGGTACGGACTTTCGTTTTCACCAGATGATCGTTACATTATTCTTAGCGGTGGTCAAGACACAGATATTCTATGGAATGTTCAGACTGGAAAATTAGCGCATACTTTTACATACAACACAGACTTATTGCGCGAAGCATTTTTCAATAGCAAACCTTTCTTGCTCATTCTGGAAAATTCTGATCCACAAACTGTTGTCCATATCTGGGATTTAGAAAAGCAAACAGAGGCGACCCGCTTTTCTTTGCCATATACTTTGGGCACAGGGTTCCCCTCTATAGATACTTTTCTGATCCTCAAAGACGATACATCAATGATTACAGCTTCGACTGACGGGACATTAGTGCTGTGGAATCTTCAAACAGGCAAAAAAATGCGGCAGTTCTGCTAGTCTTGGCTATTGCATAGAGGTGAGGGCGCTTAATGCTCCAACTCGACAACATCGAAGTATCCTACGGCAAGATACAGGCGCTTAAGGGTGTATCGCTGACCGTCAAGGCAGGCGAACTCGTCACGCTGGCAAGCCCGACGAGATTCGCCAGAACGAAGCCGTGATCAAGTCGTAACTGGGGAGTGTAAAATGAGGGGTCTTCTAAGTGCCATATTGCTGATAAGTCTGTCGTTGTTTAGCAACAATCAGCTATTTGCAACAGAGCCATGTGCAACTAAACCTAATGCTTCAAGATTAATTGGAAACAGCTCTTTTGCCATCCATCCGCTATGGAGCCGATCTATATCGATTTCGCAGACGGTTAAAAATACATTTCTTTTGAGCATTAAGGACCAATTGGATGCGGCTCATTATTGCCCTGACAATGAAACTCAGAGCCTTACAGCTTTTGACTGGAAGACTGGACAAGAAATGTGGGCTGCGAACGTCCCGACAAATATATATGATTTAACCTTAGACGAAAATCGAAGCATAGTTTACATTTCGGAAATAGGACAAATACAGGGGATGTCTTCTAATGATGGGTCAATTCTTTGGACGAATAGGAACCGCATTTTTGATAGAAATGGGCACCCTTTACAAGTCCTTCCTAATGGCAAAGTCATTGTTTACATTGATGATCTCATCAAACAGGTTGAGCCTACCAATGGCGATTTGCTGGATTTTCCTTTGCCATCAGAAACATTCTTTTTTGATGGCGAAACTGCATATATTTGGGGGCCGATTGATCAGAATAGATGGCTCTACAATCAGGCAGTAGACCCAAAGTCAGGGCAAGTTAAATGGAAATCCGATACGAACTTAGCACATGCCTATCCCAGCACGGTCCAATTCCGTCCATTTGTCGCGGAAGGGCTTTTAATATATCGGGAGTCCGGTGGTCAAAATACATTCGTGGTCATAGATAAAAATACAGGCAATTTGTTATGGAAGATGGAGGATTACGAAGAACACTCCATTATATCCAACATAATAATTTCAAATGGTGTTCTATACGCATTGGATCACAGAGCGAGGCTCCTCTTATACAGTGCCAGAACAGGCCAACAGTTGGGAATGGTGGAATTTCAACGCCCAAATAGGAACGAGAGCGATCTGCTATATCAGCCAGGTGCAATTGGTGGGAGCGAACTTCTTATTAAAGACAACAGGATTGCTATCTACTTTCAGGATTCAAAGACTTTATCAATTTATGAATTCGCGCCTCCGACTTTGGAAAATTAAGTTGCTTTCAGACGTAGAGTGACTAAATAAACGTTTATGCTCCAACTCGACAACATCGAAGTGTCCTACGGCAAGATACAGGCGCTCAAGGGCGTATCGCTGACCGTAAAGGCGGGTGAACTCGTCACGCTGATCGGCTCCAATGGCGCGGGCAAATCGACCACGCTACGGGCCATATCGGGGCTGCTGCGACCGCGAGTCGGCGGCATCACTTACGGCGATCAGCGCATCGACAAGCTGCCACCCCATCAGATCGTGCGGCTCGGCATCGGGCATTGTCCCGAAGGGCGGCACATCTTCGGGAGGCTGACCGTCACGGAGAATCTGCGGCTCGGCGCGGCAACTCGCACGGATCGGACGGAGATCGAGCAGGCCCGCGAAGAAGTACACAGACTGTTCCCCATCCTCAAAGAGCGCGGATCGCAGTACGCCAGCACGTTATCAGGTGGCGAACAGCAGATGTTAGCCATCGGGCGGACCTTGATGTGCAAGCCTAAGCTGATCCTGCTGGACGAGCCATCGCTCGGACTCGCGCCCATTCTGGTGGAGCAAGTCTTCGAGATCATCCAGCAGATCAAGGGGCTGGGCGTGACGATCTTACTGGTGGAGCAGAACGCACGTCAGGCGCTAGAGATCGCGGATCGCGGCTATGTGATGGAAACGGGTCGTATCATTCTGGAGGGCAGCGCCGCCGATCTGCGCGCTAACCCGCAGGTCGAGCAGGCATATCTAGGAGGGGCGCTGTGAGCCTTACCGCCTATATCGTGCAGCAATTCATCAACGCCTTTAGCAGCGGCAGCCTGTACGCGCTCATGGCTGTCGGGTTGGCGATGGTCTTTGGCATCCTGCGGCTAATCAACTTCGCACACGGCGATCTGATGATGGTCGCCGCCTATATCGCCGCCTTCGCGCTGATCGCCAAACTGCCGCTGCCCGTCGCGCTGCTGCTGATGGTGCTCGGCACGGTGCTGATCGGCGTGCTGATGGAGCGCATCGCCTACCGCCCAATCCGGCACGCACCTGCCATTGCCGCGCTGCTTACGTCATTTGCCGTCGGGCAGATTTTGCAGAACGGCACACTGCTGGTCACGCGGCTTGCCAAGCAGCCCGCGCAAATCGCCTTCCCGCCGATTGATTTTCTACGCGGTGTGGTCACGATTGGCGACCTGACGATCCCAAAGGTGAATATCGCCAGCCTCGTCCTGGGGCTAATCTTACTGCTGCTGCTCACGCTGTTTGTTACGCGGACCACGCTCGGCCTGTCAATGAGAGCCGCCGCCGAAGATTTACAGGCCGCGCAGTTGATGGGTATCGACACTAACCGCGTCATCGTGACCGCCTTCGTCATCGGCGCGGTACTGGCGAGTGTAGCGGGGCTGCTGTACGCGGTGCAGGCCGGGACAATCAACCCGACGCTAGGATTTACGCCCGTGCTCAAGGCGTTCATCGCGGCGGTCATCGGCGGCTTCGGCAGCATCGCCGGGGCAGTGGTCGGCGGCTATGCGCTTGGTATGCTGGAAGTCACGTTGACAGCGCTGCCCGGTCTGGGCGATATTCTGCCAAAATCCAGCACATCGCCGGACGTGATCAACTTCTTCAAGACGTATCTGCCGTCGTCGCTGAGTGCGTACCGTGATGCGTTCGTGTTCATCATCCTGATCCTGCTGCTGTTGGTACGTCCGGGCGGCATCCTCGGCGGCAAGTCCGAGCGCGATACGCGGCGTTAGGGATACTGGCGTGTACAAAACGAAGGGAATAGACCTGATATGAAGCGAAACCTGCGTGGCAATACTTACATCGTGATTATCGTGCTAACAATCGCTGGCTTTCTTATCTGGAGCGGCTTTCTGCTGGTGGTCTGGACTTTTTTGCGAAATCAAGGCTATAGCACCAGCTACTGGTCAATGGTTGAGGCGCTGTCAACAGCAGTCGCGGCGGCAGGCGTTGGTGCGGCGGGCTATGTGGCCTATAAGGAACTATCGGAGATTTCCAGCGGGCGGCATATTGACGTTGCTGATAAGCTGTTTATCGAACTCAACTCACCGGAAAATATCGATGCACGGCGCTGGGTCTACCAGATGAAGGATCGGCCTCCGCAAGAGGGTTTAGAAGCGATGAATGACGACGAGCAGGCGTTGATGAAAAAGGTGCTAAACTCGTTGGACCGTGTGGCATTTCTGACGCAAGGCAACTGGATTCCCGACGAGATCATCATGCCCTGGATGCACCCCATGATCGCCAAGTCGTGGGAAAAGTTGGAACCCTATGTCCTCTATGAACGGAAGCGGCGCAACGAACCCTATTATTACCGGTATGCCGGTGAATTGGCGGAACGCTGCATTGCGTGGCGAAACAAAAACCATTTAGGGGACAAGGTAACATGGGTTCAGGATGCGTTGTAACCGCTTTTTAGTAGATCACGATTAGTACATCTTATTATCCATTTCATCCATAACGAGGAACGATGGTCCAACCAATTCGACTCGCCATTGTCGGCACAGGAATTTTCGCCAGAGATGCCTATCTACCCGCGCTGACACGTCTCGAAGATCAGTTTCGCATCGCGGCGGTGAGCAGCCGCTCGGCAGATAAGGTAAAGGCGCTGGCAAGCCATATCCCGTATCAGGTCGATCTGATCACTGATTACGATGCGCTGCTGGCCCGGCCTGACATCGACGCGGTGGCGCTGGTCGTGCCGATTGGTGTCATGGCTGAGATGGTCGAAGCAGCGATTAAAGCCGGGAAGCATGTGATCAGCGAGAAGCCCGCCGCAGATAACGTTGCCAGTGGGCGCAAACTCCTGGCAATGCCGCGTAACAGCGTGTGGATGGTCGCAGAGAACTGGCGTTACTCCGATGCGTTGGAAAAAGGGCGCGGGTTGATCGACAGTGGCAAGATCGGCAAGCCGATTATGCTGACGTGGACGCAGCATTTGGATGCACGCAGTGGTAAGTATTTCAGCACGGGCTGGCGCACTGATATGAGTTACTCAAGTGGCTTCCTGCTCGATGGCGGTGTGCATCACGTCGCGGCAGTTCGTACCTTGATAGGTGAAGTAGCGGCGTTATCGGCTTTCACTGCACAGGTCTATCCAGACATGCCGCCTGCTGAAACGCTCATGTCCTCCCTGCGTTTTGATAACGGCGCTGTTGGCTCCTACAACGTGACCTATGCCAATGGCTCGCCTTACGACAACGCGATAACCGTTTTGGGCGACAAGGGGTCGTTCCGAGTACGCTTAGATGTTCTTGACACATCCGGTATTCCCGACATGGCAAACAACCCGGCACAGCAATTCAAGGATGACGGCGTTTACCTTGAACTTGCCGACTTTGCCAATGCGATCCAGAACGGCAAAACGCCGATTAGCACACCGGAGCAGGCGGTCCAGGATGTGGCGATCATCGAGGCCATGTTCCGCGCTGCCGAGTCGGGTAAAGTCGTAGCGCCGGAACGGTTGGTATAGCTGACTACAGGCGGATCGATGAGAAATACAAATCGCGCCGGAATCGTCATCCTACTAGCTGCGTGCGTAGTGCTAATTCTGGCGCTGCAAGGATCGGGTAGCAGTTTCTTTCAGGGCATCTTCATCAACATCTGCATGTACATCATTCTGGTGGTCAGCCTGAACTTATCCAACGGTTTTACGGGCGTGTTCTCGCTCGGACATATCGGGTTCATGGCGCTTGGCGCATATATCTCGGCAATCCTGACGCTGCCGCTCGACAAGAAAGCATCATTGCTGCCGAACCTTCCACCGGGCTTGGCGGCGATCCATCTGGATACGATGGTCGGACCATTTCCGCTAGGCTTCCTATTGGCAACGCTGATCGCGGGTGTGCTGGTCATGTTGCTGGCAATCATCGTCGGCGCAGTGCTGATGCGGCTGTCGGGGCATTTTGTCGCGGTTGCCACACTTGGATTTTTGATCATCGTGCGTGTGGTGCTGATCAACGCTGATGCCTTCACACGCGGATCGCGGACATTCTCGAATATCACCGCGTATACCGATATGTGGTGGGTATTCGGCTGGATGATTGTCGCGGTGTACGTAGTGTGGCGACTCAAGTTCTCGGCGTATGGGCGGGCCATGTTCGCGCAGCGCGAAGATGTATCAGCGGCGGAGTCCGTTGGCATCGTGATCATGCGTCCACGACTGCTGGCCTTTGCGATCAGCGCGTTTTTCACAGCAATCACCGGATCGCTGTGGGCACACTTTCTCACGTCGATGTCACCGAACACGTTCTACTTTGATCTGACCTTCCGCATGATCACGATGCTGGTCATCGGCGGCATGGGATCAGTCAGTGGGTCGCTTATCGGGCCAATACTGGTCACAACCATTGCAGAGTTATTACGACGTTTCGAGGATGCAACGCTGCTCTACGGCATCAGTCAGATTGTGCTGGCAGCACTGCTCATTGTCATCATTGTCTATCGTCCGGGCGGCCTGATGAGTGAGCGCGAGATCGATTTTGGGTGGTTTAGGCGCATCCGAAATTGAGAGCTTTGATCAATTCGGAGCGACAGATTCTAAAGTCACTGTATCGCCTTCAGTAACTTTGCCACGCATGGAACTATCATGCAGCTTCACTGTGGCTTGACCATAAACCTATTTCCATTAAGCAGTCTGTGGAGACCAGCGCCGCCGATTGACCTGGGCGCGTTCGCGTACCTGCGCGATTTGTTGATCAGTGACGGGACGCTCGAAGGTGCGAAAGCCGCTCAACTTGAAACCGTGTCGGGAGCATATCGCGCCGATCTCCTGCGCCTGCTCCACCGTCAAATCCTTGCCAACGCTGTAATCCTCATAGCGGCCTTCCAGTGAGAGCGCCATTGTCTCCGCCATGCAAGCAAAGGCTTTGCCGGGCGGGAAGCCGAAATCGAAGTGAAAGTTGACCGGGCCAGGGACTTCAACCATACCGCCTTCGATGACCAGCACATCGTCGCGCTGTTCTGCTACGAGCTTTGATACATCACGCGGACGGGCTACGTCACAGACTACTGCGCCAGGTTTAAGATGCTGCGGCTCGATCACGCTGTTGATGGCACTCGTCACGGTGAGGACAAGATCGGCCTTATAGATGGCGCTCATATCCGTTCCGGCGGTAACGTGTGCGTGTTTGCCTTCGCAAAGTTCGCGCACGGTATTTACCGCATCAGGGCGGCGGCCTACCAAAATTAACTCGGCAACATCATTGGCGAGCATCTGGGCGCACACACGACCAATTGCGCCCGTTGCGCCAACGACTGCGGCAGTTGCAGTTGTCAGCGGAATCCCCATCTCATCGGCGGCTTTGCGGACGGCCTCAACCGCCATCATGATCGTATAGCTGTCGCCTGTTGTCACCGGGATTTCCAGGCGATCCGCGATAGTGTGGCCTGCATCCCCGACAACAGAAGTATATGCGCCGAGGCCCATGATCTTCGCGCCGAGTTTGGCGGCTTTGCGTCCGCAGGCCACGATCTTGTCGTAGACCATTTCAACAGGCAGTTCCAGCATTCGCTGGGGCGTAAATGGGCAGGCGATAAACCAGCCTTTACACTCATTTCCGGTTGCATCGGAGCGCACGCCGTTGATCTCGGAAATGTATACGGGCGGGAAGTAGGCAGACAGATAGTTAACCTGTCCTTCGGTCAGCACTTTGCCGACGATGGGCCATTTGCGGCTTACGTCACGCTTGGGGTTGATAGGGTGGATAATAAAGGCGAAAGTGTCAGTCACCATCGCCGGGTCCATAACCGGATTGTTGTCCATGAGGGTTATCCCCAGTCTTCCAGGTAAGCGGCTTCGCCTACTTCTTCATGTTTACGGGGATACTTCTGCTTATGCAGGCGGGCGATCTCCGGGCGCAGTTCATGGTGATCGCTTTCCTCGTAGGAGATATTTTTCTTGATCACGCGGCGTCCAGGTGAAGCAAACATGATCACGTCAGATTCGATCATGCGGGCTGGATAGATGATCAGGCCGGAACCGAGACGGCAGTTATGGCCTACACAGCCGCCAAGCACCACCTGCCCAACTTTTTCGAGCGCGCCGTCTTCGCCTTCAACCTTGAGCGGTGTCGGGAGTAGATTGAAGTCAGTAAAGGTAGAGCCAGCACCGATGAAGCTATCACGTCCGATGACACACATTTGCACGCAGGTATTCTGGGCGAGAATGCTATTTTCCATCATGACTGACATGAACAACGATGAGCGAAAGGGCAAGAAGCAGCCATCGCTGACTACGCTGAGCATCAAGGAACAGCCCTGCGCGATGTTAACGTTATCGCCAATATAGCAATTGCCAACCACTGCGCCGGGTCCAATTGTACAGTTTTTGCCGATGATTGCTGGCCCCTGAATGACTGCGGTAGGGTCGATGCTGCTGCCTTCGCCGATGATTACAAGTTCGGAGCAGGATAACAGTTGGGTCTGTTCGAGGAGGGACTTCCAGAGCACCTTGAGGCGATAAAAATTGCTGGCTTCGATCTTGTGCTCGTAGCGGTGTCCGATGGAGAAGATGCCCATGATGATATTGGCAAAAAAGACGTGAACCCAGTTCTCAACCGAGAGCATACTGCGCTTGGTCAAATAGTGAACCAGATCGCCCCGGTTGCTCATATAGTCGGGGACGGAATAGTAACCCGCTTCGGCGGCCTCACTGCTGACCACGATTGGCACAACGGGTTCATCAGGCTGATAGCCGTGTGGCCAATACCACAGGTCCATCTCATAATGCCCGATCTGTTCTTTACCCCGCGCATCCCGGACGATGCGCCCATTTTCATCGCGGCGAGGGACTGCCGTGAAGCCACGCGCCATTGGCAGAGCATAAGTCATCAGTGCTTTGTCTTCAACGCCGAACGCGGCACGGCAGGCTTTACCCGTTTTGCGCGCCCGTCGAATAAAGTCATCGACGAAGGGTTCGTCAAAGTATAAGTTGTCACGGTGAACGATCATTTCCTCGTGGTCACCGGGCACACCGTCCAGTGATTCGACGGGGATTTCAACGTCACAGTAGGCCGCCAGAGCATCACGCTGGGCCAGCCACAGGGGTTTGTTCAGGATTCGAAGTTCACGCGCTGGCTCGTTGAATGGGGCGATGTAGCGTTTGTCTTCAATAATAAACTTACGCATATAGAGCCTCGGTTAGTACGGTTTTCAAGCAAGGATGAGGATCGAGAAAGGGTGATATTGAGTGATTAAACATGATTGTATACCAATTACAAACCAGGGGCTATTTAAAATTCATATCAGACTTCTCTGGATTTTGTAAGGTAGCCGGAGCATAAACTGGTTGGTAAAGCTTGCCCGTCCATTAAAACTTGAGTTAGGCGGGCAAGCTTTATAGCGTTAATCAGAGGATAGGCTGTAATTATCGGATATATTTGCAATCCGGCGGTGTGCCATACGTTCCAGGTGGGCAGGGTGTTGGCTGCGGCGTGGGCCGCTGTTGGGGTGTGGGGCGCTGCGAAGGTGGATTGCCTGGTTGAGAATTGGGTGGTATTGGAGTCGGCGCTGGCGGAACGGCAGTTGGTTTGGCCTGTTGAAACTCATAAGCGCCAATGTCGCAGGCTGCGCCAATAGGACGATTAAACTTTCGCCCATCCATATTAGCAACTGGATCAGCCGTACATGCGGAATTGTCGGCGCGGTCAATGGCTGGGCTGCCGGATTTGAGCGCCATCGTCCAGACATAACCGCCATAATTTGCCAGCGGTGCGAGGAGTGGTGCGTTTAGTTCCACTGTCTCCCCGCAGGTTTTCCTGGGATATTGTAAATTGTTCTTTCCATCCACGAACTGCCCAGCGCAAATGTCGATTGGTTTGCTGCCATCCGTTGGCTGTGGATTAGCAACAATCGTATTTTCCAGGGTCAGGTCTGATTGGTCGTCAGTAACAATATCTGCGCCTGTCTTGGCGGCTTTGTTCACGCTCAGGGTATTGTGCGCCATCAAGGCGGTAGCCTTGTCGTTATAGACGGCGCCCCCAGAATCAGTGGCTTCGTTTAGAGAAAAGGTAACGTTGCCAAGATCAGCAGTTCCGCCGGAAATATAGAGCGCACCGCCGTTTTCTGCTTTGTTTCTGAAAAGAGAAACACGCCGAAGGGTCAGCTTTCCACCTTCTTCAAAGATGGCTCCGCCGTCGTGATCTGCGCTGCTGGCGGTGATCATCGAGTCCTGGATGGTCAACGTGCCACCCTGATTCCAAATTGCGCCACCATTGCCATCCGGCTTAGCTTTATCGGTATCCACAGCTTTACCATTGGTCAAGGTTAGCTGTGAGAGGGTAAGCGTACCCGTTGCCTGCACGACAAAGATACGCAACTTGTCAGCAGCACTTAGCGTTACTTTTTTCTCGCCATCCAGACTGGTCTCCGCCGAAATTGTCTTCTCGCCCGTCAGGGTGATAACTACCTGATCAGGGCCACATCTGAACGTGATGTTACCGCCAATGGCGAGGGCAGCGTCTAATGCGGACTCGGTACAGCTTGCGGGCGTACCTGAACCGACAACTCCGGCGGCGGCGGCGTTTCTTGGCGGGACAAATTGATTGAACAAGAGTAAGACGACAGCACTTGCGCTAAGCAGCATGGTTAAGCAATGTTTCATATTCAACTAATCCCTTTACACGAGGTTACTGGCAATGCCAGGGATATGCTCAGAGGACATTGTACAGGGGAAACGAAAACAAGCTGTGGATTGTAGGAGTAAGGGGACGTTATCGAGGAAACTGATCTGAAAATTTCACTGGCATTTGGCGTATGGCTGCGCTGCTTGACCCGGAATGTTAACAAGTTTTTACACAGCATATGGCAATAGACAAAAACAGAGGCCATGGAATAGCCCCTGTTTTGCTGCGAGATACTAACCAGAGAAATCAGACAGCAGGAATAGGAGCGACGGGTGGTTCTTCAACGCCTGCGGGCTGCTCCTGTAGGTTACGCACTGGCGAGAACAAAACCCACAGGAAAGACAAGAATCCGCCGATTGCTGATACCCACAGCGTATTCCGCAGACCGATCTGATCCCCCAGGAAACCGCCAATCAGCGCTCCGATGGGCATGGTCCCCCACACGAGGAAGCGCATACTGGCATTCATGCGGCCCTGCAAACGATCTGGGGTAATGGCCTGCCGCAAGCTGACCTGATTAACGTTATAGACGACATTGGCGATCCCGCCCAAGAACTGCCCGATTATCAAGATAAGCACACCAACTGTGCCGCCTGAAGCTAGCGGAATAAAGAGCAGCGAAATACCGCCAAGTAGCGACGAGCCAATGATAGTAGGGCCAACGCCGAAGCGCTTGGCGATGCGGTTAGTGAGCACCGCGCCCAGCAGACCGCCGATGCTTCCCAAACCAAAGATCAGCCCGATAGCCGCTTCATCCAGTTCAAGCTGCTTATTCATATATAGAATGACAACGGCGACACCAATTGTGCCAAAGAGGTTAAAAGTCGAGGTACACCCGGCAATCGAACGCAGCATCGGGTTTCCGAAGACGACACCCAGCCCCTCGCCAATTTCGTGCCATATATTGCGGCCTGGCTGCCGGGGTGCAGGGTCCGGCTCTGGTTTTCTGATGCGCCATAAAAACATCGCAGAGAACAAAAATGAAAGCGAATCAAGGAAGATCGTTATTGGAGCCGTAAGCAGCTTGATCAACGCGCCTGCGATGCCCGGCCCGGCGATGGAAGATATAGCCCTGCTGACTTCCAGTTTGCTGTTACCCTCAACCAGATTTTCGCGGCTGACCAGCGACGGCAAATACGATTGATAGGCGATGTCAAAGAACATCGTCAGCACGCCGTGTATAAACGCGACGATAATCAACTGGGCGATTGTGATCTGATGGATCAGCGCGGCAATCGGGATAGACAGCAGCACTATCGCACGCCCCAGATCGCCCATGATTAGGATTGGACGGCGGTGTCGGCGATCAACCCAGACACCCGCGAACAGGCCGATCAGCAGGAACGGTAAAAACTGTGCCGCTCCGAGAATGCCCATCTGTGTCGCGTCGGCTTTGAGGATAGTCACGGCAGTCAGTGGAAGCGCTAATTGTGTAATTGCAGAGCCGAATAGAGAAACCGTTTCGGCGGACCACAACTTCAGGAAATCACGGTGTCGCCATAAGCCTGTAAAACGTGTTGACATTTATAGTTCGTTCCTCGCTGGCTAAATGCGCTTTATATTCTGTTATTGTCAATTATGCGGATAACGCCATAATTAGGATAATGGCGCAGACACTATTAAACTCTAGAATCGCGGATTAGACAAGATGCCTGAACAACATCCTGTTAGGGCTTTTGTTTGGAGCTGACAACATTAGATACCGGACTTAGGCGGTTTTTGTTCAAACGGCAGGGGCGGAATTTTTCTCGCCGACGAGATACCACGTTTCCATATCGCCCTTGCCCTTGACCGCCACGTGTCCGCGTGCCTCACAGATAAAGTCATCGCGGAGCAGCGTATAGGTATCCGCCGAAATCTGAATTTTGCCGGGTGTGCCGTGTGATTCCATGCGGCTGGCGGTATTCACCGAGTCGCCCCACAGGTCGTAGATAAACTTCTTGCGGCCTATGACCCCGGCAACTACCGGGCCAGAGTGGATGCCGATACGGAAGTCGATCCGTCCATTGCCGAGTGCAGGATTTTGCATCACGTAGTTGCACATATCCAGCGCCATGTGTGCGACGGCTTGGGCATGGTCGGGGCGCGGGTTCGGGACTCCCGCCGCTACCATATAACAATCGCCAATGGTCTTGATCTTTTCGAGGTGATATTTTTCTGCCAGCGCATCGAAGTACGAGAAGATTTCGTTGAGCAAATTTACCACATCGGCGGGGTTCATCCCGGCAGACATCGGCGTAAAGTTAGCAACATCGGCGAACAGGATCGTCGCAGCGTCGAAGTAATCTGCAATAGTACGGTCATCGTTGCGAAGAATAGCGGCGATTTCTTTGGGCAGTACGTTGAGTAGCAGCGTTTCGGTCTTTTCGCGTTCAACATTCAGCAAATCCAGCGCTTTATCACGCTGAAGGATGAAGAAATACAGCGTTGAAATTGTCATCCCGCTAATGATAAGGGTATAGACCACAAAAAAGAAAATAAGGATAGGCGCTGGAAGCGGGTTGCTTACCACCAGAAATGGCTGAAGTAGACCGCTTAGAATGACCATTGACCCATAAGAAACGAACCACTTAAAGGCCGAAGCGCGTGTACCGAACAGCAGCGCACCGAGGGGGCTAAGCAGCGATAAGATGATCACGCCGCTGCCGTTTATGAATCCGCCCATCGAGAGCATGATCAGGAACGGGACGACGAGAAGCAGCAGCAATTGACTGACGCGGAACAACTCGAAGTTCCGCGTTCTGCGATAGCCGATTACGCTGACCAGTGAAACAACAGAATAAACAAGCGGCACGGCGGCGGTTTGAGGCTTCCCTAACAGAATAAAGACTATGCCCCACAGGACAGCGGTAGGGATAAATCGCGCCGTAATGCTGAACAGCAAAACTTTTTTCAAGCGGATTTCAGCATCGTCAGCCGCATCGACGCCGATTTTGCCGAATTGATTGATCACACGTTCAAGCTGGCGGTCAATTGCGTTTTGCATAATGTTCAGCCCTAATAATCAATGGTGACGTGCCTAGTACCACGACCTCACGGGGTTAACAGGATTTTTAAGACGCCTCGGCCTGAAGCATGTTCAAAGGCCGCCATCGCGTCATCGAGCGAATACCTTGCATCGATCATCGATAGTACATCTACCTGCTGCTGTGTCATCATCCGCAAAGCAGCGTTGAATGGCCCGCAGCGGCTGCCAACTATTTTGATCTCATCGATCACGACGCGGGTGAGATCAGCCTGTGGTAAGCCTACATAGGTACTTTTGAGAACGAGCGTGCCCCGCGGCTTTAGCAGATCAAGGGCGCTGGCGAATCCTTCGGCAGAACCAGTGCAATCCACCACGACATCGGCGCTGCGGGGAGCAAGCGCGGGCATGTAGCCTGTACCGGATGGCTCAATATAGGGAATATCCCACATTTTAAGCAAGTCTATCGGGTGAGGCTGACGGGCGATCACCGTAAGCTGGCAGCCTGTGTAGCGCAACACCTGCGCGATGAGCAGGCCGAGCTTTCCTGCGCCGATCAGCACCACGTGATCCGTCGGGAGGATATGGACAAGTTCCGTCGTTTGCAAGGCAGCCGCCAATGGCTCCGCAAAGACGGCGACCTCATCTGGAACGGAATCGGGGACGGCGTATAAATTGCGGATCGGCAACCGTAGACAATCGGAAAATACGCCCGGATACCTGTCAATGCCAAGTGTGGTGCGGTTGCTGCACTGGCTGGGAATCCCGCGTTTGCAAAATTCGCACTTACCGCAGGCAATATTGATCTCCCCGACAACTCGTTGTCCCGCTTGCCAGGGTCCGGCATCGTGAGCAAGCTCGCCTACGAATTCATGGCCTAAGATGCCAGAAAAGCCCATATAACCGTGTGTCAGTTCCAGGTCAGTATGGCAAATCCCTGCCAGGCGCAGTTTGATGAGCACTTCATCGGCAGCGGGGCTAGGGTCTGGCTCGGCTGTCGAAAGGTGAAGCGCATTGTCAAAACGAAGGGCGCGCATACGTCTGGCTCCTGACTAAGAACGGACGATCACGCCAGTCTTTTCAAAGAACGTTTGCAAAGTCCGCCCGATCTTTTCCAGGCTGGCTGCGCTGATCTTGTCGAGCGTGTCCGAAACCGTGTGCCAGTAGGGATAGTCAAAGTCGATCAGGTCGATAGCTTTCATGCCCGCATCGATAAATGGACCGTGATCGTCAATCATAGTGTGCTTGAGTCTGGGGATAAAGCTGTCGCCATAACCGAGATCGATAGCGACCTGGAAGATGCTGGTCATCAGTTCGGGATCGCTGTTCATGGACTGGCCTTCGTAGTAAACATTGAGGTCTTTATCGCCAATCATGTCCAGGATTATCACATATTCCGGCTTCACATCCATGTGCTGCGCGTAGTTGGCTGCGCCGAGGCTGAAATTGGGCCAGCCGGGGATATTGCCGTTGTCTTCCGCATCCAGAAACACGAGCCGAAGCTCACGGTTCAAGGTGTAGCCGTGACCAAGGACCCGTGCCAGTTCTAGCATCACGGCGACTCCGCTGGCGGCATCGTTAGCGCCCATGACAGGATCAAAGCGCCGGGCTTGATCGGGGTCGTTATTGGCCCACAGGCGAGTGTCATAGTGTGCGCCGACAACAATCACCGGGCCTTTGCCCAGCGTGCCAATAATGTTGCGGGCGTGAAAGACTTCTCCGTTGACAGTCTGGTCGAAAGGCTGTTCTGAAACTTGCCAGCCAAATTCCTTGAGATTTTCTTTAATGTAATCACCCGTTTTGACCGACGCCGGACTGCCTGTCGGACGAAAACCGATGTTAACTTGCGCTTCGGCATGATTAAACGCCTGCTGCCCGTCGAACTTATCTGCCGCGTTTGCTGATGCGCCGCTGTGTGATTGAAAATAGTCCTGGTAATTACAGGCGGACAGTAAGCCACACAAAGCCACCAGCAGAAATAGAGCCGTTGCTTGACGCCGCATATATTGAGCCTTTATTACGTTAACGCCGATTACTATCCAGCTATATTTTCTTGAGAGTTCTAGGGTCTTACGTTTCGCCGCCACCACTGCGACCATCAGGGCGTTTGGGTGCGCGGATGCCCCGGTTGATCCGCTCGATGATCTCCTGATGAACCTCCGGGCCAAGATCAGCATAGGCTTTCAGGTCGCGGGGATCGATCTTGAAAGGCCAGTGCCGGATCATGCGCGACCAATGCGGAAAAAGTGGGCGCAGGTTGCCAGACTGTTGGGCACGGGAAAGCTGGTACATGTACATGGCATCTTCGCCAAGCGTCCAGCCGTCAAAATTGAGTTCCCACATATTATCGTCGGTTAGTCCCGGTTCATCGGGCGTTTGGTCGTCAAAGTTGTTATTGTTCAAGAGTTCACCGTGAGTGTACAAAACGTCATCTTCGTCACGAACGCTTCAGTATACAATATTAAAAAGGCGGATAGGGGTAAACTTTCTTTGAGACGAGTTTACCAGTTTCCGATAGAGTTGGCTTGGCACAATCGGCACAATCGCTAGCATTGGCAAGTTTTGGCTCATTCAAAGGGGGATGCGATGCCTGAAAAGCAGACACAAGATTGGGATATATGGTATCCCAAAGCAGCCGCGACAGGGCTGCCCTTTGCGCGTGGACGCATCGATCCAACCAACGTGCTGCTGGTCCATGCCGCGCCGCCTGTGCTCACCGTGACTGTGTATGAGCAAGGGCGTTCTGTTGCCTTCGCACAGGATTTAGCCGCCGGTGATGACACACCCATTACACGGCTAACGCGGAACGGTAACCTGATCACGCGACAGGACATCTGGCCTACGGACAGCGATCTTGGCGAGTTGGTGATGCTGCCGGGCGGCGAAGTTGGCACGTTGAAATCATGGTGGAATGCGCCAGATCACTCTGAGTGGCGCTGGCAGATCGAATTGTATAACCACCGTTGAGCCAATTCCGGGCAATCCGAGTTATGCTAGCTGCTCAAAAAGTGCCCTGATGAGGATTTTACGATGAATGATCCCCGGATCGAAAAACTGGCCCATACGCTGGTAAGCTATTCTGTCGCGGTGCAGCCGGGTGAAACCGTCGGGCTGCTCGGTGATATTAGTGCAATGCCGCTGCTGCGCGAAATCTATAAACAGGTTGTCCTGGCAGGCGGCAACTGTATCATGCTGCCAACTGGTGGCGGGCGTCCGTTGTCAGATGGAATCGTGGGTGGTGACGACATTATGGCAAACTTCTTTATGCGTCATGCCAACGAAGAACAATTGAAATGGGTGTCTCCGGTAGACGAATGGCTGGCGAAAGAATGTAAGGTCATGATCACGATCCGCGCCTCGGACAATACCCGGCGTGGCACAAGCGTTGATCCTAAGCGGATGGCGGCACGGGCCAGCGCACGATCCGAGCTTGGCAAAATTCGTTTCGAGCGATCAGCCAGCGGCGATCAACGCTGGACACTGGCGATGTTTCCCACCGAAGCACACGCACAGGAAGCCGATATGAGCTTGGAGGAATTCGAGAATTTCGTGTATGGGGCTTGCCTTGTGGACCAGCCCGACCCGATCCAGTGCTGGAAAGATGTCGAGACCAACCAGCAGAAGTACGTCGATTGGCTGAAGGGTAAGAAATACGTTGAGGTTCACGGCCCGAATGTTGATATGTCGTTGTCTATCGAAGGGCGCAACTTCATCAATTCGACGGGCACGCATAATATGCCGAGCGGTGAAATTTTTACCGGCCCGGTAGAGGAGTCCGTAAATGGTTGGGTGCGTTTCACGTACCCAGCGATCAATGGCGGGCGTGTGGTGGATGGTGTTGAGCTAAAGTTTGAGAATGGCAAAGTCATCAGCGCAACGGCAAAAAAGAACGAAGATTATTTGACCTCAATGCTAAACTCCGATCCCGGTGCGCGGTATCTTGGCGAGTGGGCAATCGGGACAAACTTCGGGATAACGCGCTTCACAGGAAACATCCTCTTCGACGAAAAAATCGGCGGGACAATCCACATGGCGTTGGGGCGCGGCTACCCGGAGACGGGCAGCAAAAACGAATCGGCTATCCATTGGGACATGATCTGTGACATGCGAAATGGCAGCGAGATTGTGGTCGATGGCGAGTTGTTCTACAAAGACGGTAAGTTCGTGATATAGTCCAGAATATAGTAGAGGCAGGTGGGGTTTGCAGCATTGAGCAGCCGCACCTGCATTTAACCGTGACACAGGAAAGAGGTTGATGCAATGGTAGAGCGTACTCAGGCTAATCCGCCGCGCCCGGCTCGTCCTCTGCTGGGCAGGGCGGACGCGCTTCTGGCGGTGCTTGCGATAGTTATCGTCATTGCGCTTGGGCTGGCGCTAAACCTGCTGCAACCTGTAACGCCTACCGGAACTTTGCAGCAATCATTGGCAACTGCTCAGGTTAACCAGGGGGGCGCGGGGCAGGCAACAGTGCAGCCAACAGAAGAATATCCTTATTAACGCAGCAGTGAGCAATTCCAGAAAGCCGATTATGCCAATGGAACCGCTGCGAGCTGACCAACGGGCAGTGTAAAGACAAAGCGGCTGCCTTTCGTAGGTGCATCCTCGACCCAGATTCGCCCGCCGTGTGCTTCTACGGCGCGTTTGCAAAACGTCAGGCCAAGCCCAACGCCCCGTCGTTCGATCCCGGCGACCTGCACGAATTTGTCAAAGATGCGTTCACGCTGATCGACTGGCACTCCGGGGCCGCTGTCAGTCACGGTAATGGTGACACTATTGGTGCTGGTCGGTACTGCCTCAACCCGGATTACACCACCCTCTGGCGTAAACTTGATAGCGTTGTTCAGTAGATTTTGCAGAACCCGCCGCAGCAGCGCTTCGTCGCCATTAATCGCAATGCCCTGCTTGACAGACGATTCTAGCTTCAGTTTATACGCCTCTGCCAATCCCTGAACCGATTCGACGGCCTCTTCAACCAGCTTTTTCACATCAAGCGGTGTGCTGATCAGTTCCAATGCACCCGCTTCAAGCTTTTCAATGTCCAGCAGATTTTCCACCAGCGTGAGCGTTTCGCGGTTGCCGCGCTGTGCCCGTTCCACGTGGACTTTGAGGGCATCAGGCAGCTTCTCGATGCGTCCACTTAAAATCAAGCTCAGCGATACCGAGGTCACGCTCAGCGGAGATTTCAGGTCGTGAACAATCAGGTTAGTGAAATCGGTACGCCACTGCTTCTGCTCTTCCAGCGCGTCAGCACGTTCTTTCAAGATAGCTTCTGCGCGGCGCACAACTATCAGCAAAATGATAAACAGGAGCGTCACGGATAGCATACTGAACCCGAACATGGGCCATCGCGCCGCTTCCGCTCCGCTGAGCCGCACCGCCGCCTCGCTGAGCAGGGCAATGACTGGCACGCCGATAATTACACTAAGCGCAATAAAATAGCGGGTAACGCGGAAGCTCATCACGCGCTCGTAATCGGACACCAACGCTCCCATCGTCACAATGAAGGCTGCCAGCATAAGAATGTGATACATCCACCATGACAGATTCCAGACGGGCGCCGCATACTGGCTGACCTGCGCCAGCGCTAGCCAGGGCATAGCAAAAGCCAACGCCAAGGTCAGTCGTTTGGGTTCAGCCAGATACATTTTCCAGGCGCGCCAGCTTCCGAGCAGCAGCAGGGCAATCGTTACAAAGGCAACAATACTACTGAGCAGGGTTTGCGATTCGATCATGCTGACCATATTCGGGGCCAGCAAGATGATCCCGATATAAATGGCATAAATTACTGCAAGGCTCAGCCACAAGTTGCGGCGATTCTGAAGGATGCGCCGATCCCAGTTCACGCCCGTATCGCGCACCGCCAGCCACAGGAACACTGCACCGAAGAACAAACTGACTCGCGCTGACAGGCCGATTCCATGATTGGCGGTGCCAGGAAAAATACCGGGAGTTGCCAGCGCATGTAGCAAGAATATGCCTGACATTGCCGTGAACGCCATCACTGCGAACACTGCGTGTGCGCCTTCCAGCCCAACGCCAGCCAGTACAAAAATTGCCACGACAAAGGCGACCAGACTGGTGAATGATACGATGTAGAAATGAAAGATTTGGTTGGCAAATGTCGTATCGAGCGAAGGGATCAGTCGAAGCATCACGAAGACAAGCAGCGGACCAAGCAGCAGGATGCCAGCGAAAATTCGTAAGCTGGGGGCGTCGGTTTTCATGGGCACTTCTCGATTATGTGGTTCGCCTAATAGATAATCATGTTACTGTAAGCAATTCTCCCGCACATCATACATGGGACAGCTTAGTACCAGATGAGGAACTAAAATCCAAAAATGAAGCCTTCAGCAGTAACGGTAACTCAAGGCAATATGTCCAGCACAGACACATGTTCTGGTCTGACAATTCGAAAATCCCGGCGATCAAATGTCAAAACTTGAGTAATATTAAGACGCTCCGCTAACGCAACAATCGCACAAACTACAAAATCTAATTCTGCGCTCGCATACTTGTTCATAATCTTGTGCGCGCGTTCAATATCAGCTAATTTGAGCGGAATTGTCTCAATTCCTTCTTTTACAAACTTTGTAAGGAACTCAATGACGTGAAAAATACCACCATTGCGGCTAAAGAGAAAAGTTACTTCCGGCAATACTACGTCTGGAATAATGGGCCGCATTGCGGAAATTTGGCTGAAGTTAATGGCTTTGTCATGGAACCGATCTTCATTACTATACAAAGCGTACAAAAAACTGGAATCTACTAAAATCTCATTCATTGGCATCATCATCCGGCGCATCGAGATGTTTCAGCAGGTGATCAGCGTACTCATTGTGTAGAATTTCGCGGCTCCGTTCTGCCACGTCAGCGGCCCCAACATTGATAGGGTTTTGAGCAGCCGACCATGCCATATGCGCCAAAGTACCAAGTGGCGGTTCGGCAATCGTCTCTTCTGCTCCCCCTTGAGTTCTTGCGCCTTCCGAGTTTTCCATCAAGTTGAGTGCTTCTTCGACAATCTCTTCAATCTTGCGATTTGTGTCGCGGGCTATCTGCTCAAGACGTTCCGCAATTCTGCCACTAAGGGTAATATCCGCCATCAAGAAACCCCTCCTCAATCATTCATAGCATTATAGCGTCTTTCATAGCCCGCAGGTCCTAATCACTTAGCTGGAGCGCGCAACGCTATTTCTATAATAATTAAGCAAATGATAAATTCTCTAACCCCGCGCCACTTGAACAAGATAAAATCAACTGAATCGATCTTCCCCACCGCAATGGCGTGCATGTACAAGTTTTGCTACGTTGATGCCTTGCGAAAATCTATCCATAGTCAGGAAAAGCGCTTATGACCACCAAGCGTGTTGACGAAAGCAGCCCGATTGTTCCTGACGCCGCGCCGAATAGTGTTGAATCGGCTCCACGACGCCGCTACTTTCCCGCACTCCCACCCTCAGTGACACATGGCTTCCGTGCCTTGCGTCTCCACAATTATCGCCTGTACTGGATCAGCCAGGTTATTTCGCTGACGGGCACGTGGATGCAAACCACTGCCCAATCATGGCTCGTGCTTAAGCTGACCGGATCACCATTTGCATTGGGATTGGTTACGACTCTACAATTTTTGCCTGTAACTATCCTGGTGCTGTTTGGCGGCGTTCTGGCAGACCGTCTACCTAAGCGGCGCACGATCATCGTTACGCAAGCACTGGCGCTTATTCACTTTCCAGCACATTGGGATCCTAAGCTTAGAATTCCACGTGGACAAGTTGT
>JADMIO011667532.1_pt1 | contig 95234 bp, 56 predicted proteins | sample 8958161 | NCBI WGS metagenome assembly JADMIO01 (sample SAMN16585339, study PRJNA669376) | soil metagenome | isolation source: Crop rotation soil | place: USA: Cullars Rotation, Alabama | collected 2011
CGACTTCAAGTCACGTGAATTCCAAGCTTCGGATCCCACTGTGCTGGAAAGTCGAAATTCCGCCTGTGCCTGATGGCTACAGGTTCATTGCATGCTTGACCCATGACGTGGATCACCCTCTCATTCGGCGGCACAAGTTCGATCATACGATGTTCGGGTTTCTGTATCGAGTGCTGATTGGGTCCGTGTTCGCTGTTCTCAGGAAACGGTCAAGCATGCGAACGCTCTTTACCAACTGGGGGGCGGCGTTGAAGCTGCCGTTTGTATATCTAGGGCTGGCAAAGGATTTTTGGAACCAGTTCAGCGCATACACGGCCCTGGAAGGAACAGCGCCTTCTTCCTTTTTCATCATCCCGTTCAAGGGCCGATCAGGGGCCAGGGACGGGGCGCAGGCCCCTGCGTTGCGAGCATCTCGATACGGCGCCGTTGACATTGCGCCAGAACTCCGGCAATTGCTCTCCGTGGGACATGAAATCGGATTGCACGGCATCGATGCATGGCACGATAGTTCCAAAGGGCGCGAGGAATTGGCCGAGATTCGTCGAGTCACAGGCGTGCAAGAAATCGGCGTGAGAATGCACTGGCTATATTGCGATAGAAAAACACCCGCAGTGCTGGAAGAGATGGGCATCGATTACGATTCCACAATAGGCTATAACGACACAGTCGGGTATCGCGCCGGAACAGTTCAGGTCTACAAGCCATTGGAAGCGGCCCGGTTGCTCGAATTGCCGCTCCATATCATGGACACGGCTTTGTTTTCGGATTGCCGTCGAAATCTGTCTGTGCCTGAAGCCACAGACCTTGTCCGAAAAATTTTTAATAATGCCATTCATCTTGGCGGAGTTATAACCATCAACTGGCATGACCGCAGCATTGCTCCAGAACGGCTGTGGCGGGACTTTTACGTCAGCTTCATAGAGGAAGCGAAACAAAAGGGGGCATGGCTGACGAATGGCAGGGATACGGTGTCATGGTTTCGGAAACGGCGATCAGCCACATTCACCCGTCTTGACTCTGGCGCGGTCGTTGTCAACTCAAGTGATCAGACGGTCAGGACCCTGCCTGGATTGTCAGTGCGCTCTCATAATATTTCCAGGCGATGTTTAAGCGGATTGCCAGACAAAGGGCAGCGGAAAGGATAGGACATCTACTTCTCTCATTGCCCGGCATTGTTCCGCTCCCGACACCGCTTAACAATGTCCAGGCTGTAGCTGCCAGCCGAGCAAGCCGACGGAGATTTCCTTTGAACCGGTTCAAATGACAAAGACGACAAAAGATGCCCTCCGTATCCTTGCCTGGCCGGCTTTCAAGAACCGCGGCCCTTACAACGTGCTGCTGTATCGGAGTATGCAAACGCTGGGCGCAACGGTGGAGGAATTTAGTGCCTGGCGCGTTCTATCGGAGCGCTATGACATTGTGCATTTGCACTGGCCGGAATACTGCGTCAACAGACGTGGCGTACTAGCCTCGTTGTTCTGGAGCTGCGCCTTGTTTGCAGTCATGTGTTGGGTACGGCTGCGGGGGAGCAAAATTATCTGGACAGTCCACAATCTGCAGAGCCATCTTCAGCAACATCCCGGCATGGAGCGACATTTCTGGAAGATATTTACCGCGCTCCTCAGCGGATATATCGCCCTCACGGAGACGGGCGGCGAGCGGGCCCGCCATCGCTATCCTGCGCTTCGCTTGAAACGCGGCTTCGTCATTCCGCACGGGAACATTCGCGACGCATATCTAGGAACTGAGATTTCGCGTGAGGATGCGCGAATGCGCCTGGGCACTGCTCAATCAGCAAAGGTGGTTGGGTTTTTTGGTTCCGTTGAGCGATACAAAGGCATAACGGAGCTGGTGGAGGCATTCTCAGCTTTAGATGACGATAGCGCGGTTCTTTATGTGGCAGGAAAGTGCTATATGACACCCCAGGAGCGGGCGCACCTCGAGCGCATCGCCGCGGGCGACAGCCGTGTACGTCTGCGGCTCGAACACATTCCGGATGCCGATGCTGCGGCCTATATCCGAGCCGCTGATCTTGTTGTGCTGCCTTTTCGAGAGATTCTGAACTCCGGCTCCGCGATCCTCGCACTCGCGCTTGATCGACCCATACTTGTGCCAGCCAAGGGCGCAATGACGGAGCTTCAACAGTTTGCCGGTGTTGAGTGGGTCCGCCTGTACTCGGGCGAATTGACCTCTGAAACATTGCAACAACACCTTGGTGCTGCGATGGAAGGAGCAGCAACGCGCGGGCGATGCCGCGCTCTGGAATCAGGTTGGGCGGGACTCGACTGGAGGGATCTGGCACAGCTCACCCTGAATGCGTACCGATCCATAATTGGATCAGCGCCGCTGTATCGCACCAAGGTCAGAACATCTGGGCGATCCGAAGCGTGACAATGAAAGTCGTTGCGGCGACAGTCGCTTTTGCTGCGGTCATCATCAGCGCGGTTGTTCTGCGGCACAAATATTCTTCGGCTCCGCATATGAAACCCGCAGCCAAGGCGCTTGCTCCGGATCCTGTGGACCTCCCCCACTTCAATACGCTGCCGGCAACCGGCGTGTTTGCCGAGGGCGGGGTCGGCTATACGAGCGCGCAATGCGCGGCTGCTCTCGATCCGAATGCGTCTTCTGACATGTACAATGGCCGCCCAATTAACGTGGAAACAGTTCCGGAGAACCAGCAGCCGCATCCTCCAGGTTCGCCGAATGGCATCACTACGGCCGTCAACCAGACCAAGCCGAATTCAACTCAGCTCGCATATTACGCAAGTGACGGTTATCGCTCTTCGGAAATGGATGCGCCATATACATGGATGAAACTGGTGGACGGCCAATACACAGGAACCACGGAGATGATTATTCGCTGGGCCGCGTGCAAGTGGGGGATGGACGAAGACATGGTTCGCGCTCAGGCAACAGCTGAACACGATACCTGGATCCAGTGGAATGCTGGCGGCGACGAGCGCAAATCGATTCATCAATGCCAGGCCGGCAACAACCCGGATCATAATTCAACCAATCTTTGGGAATATCTGGTTCCCAATGCGTGTTATCAATCGTGGTCCATTTGGCAGACCAAGGTCGTTTACGCAAGTCCGGCCACCGGCGCCTGGACGACCTGGCCGGCGATGAATGAAAGTACGGCCTTTGCCGCAGACTATCGCTATGCATCGCAGCGCTCCTGCATGAACGGTGCTCAATCCGGCTATTTCGGAGCAAAAGGGATTGCCCAGAGGTATTTGACCGATGTCCAAAACGCAACAAACAAACCCTATGATGAGTCGCCTCACCGCTTCTGGAATCCTATTACAGGTAAATATGCCAACAATCTGGAATATGTAGAATTCGGCTGTTTGAGCTCGCACTACAGTGGCGGCTGGATGGACGCTGGCGCCCAGATTTATCTCAATTCGCTGCTCGCCCATTGGAAGAACAAGGATTGGTTGCCGAAGTAATCGCGACGGAACGGCCGCCTGTATAGCTGAAACTCCTCTTCACCGCTGAGCCAGGAACCCTATGGCCGCGATCCCCGAATGTACCCGCGTACAAAGTAACCGAACGAATCGCCGCATAAGTAAATGAGTGTACCGGCAGATCTCTGACCTCGTCATCTGTCCGGGATATTGAGTCAAAAGAGAACTCCAATTGGAGTCCCTCGCAAGGAGGATGGCCATGACGCGCAGTGCATACAAATCTCTGGGACTTCTTCTTATCTTTCTGATTGTCACACTCATTTCGGCATGGGGGCAGAATCCGATTGTGGTTGAGAATCAGAATCCCGGCTCGACAAACTGGAACTTGAATAACACTGGGAGTGACGCTGTTGGCCAGATCAAGGGATACGCGTCGGCCGTGAGCATTAACAAAGGCGAGAGCATCACATTTTTTGTATCTGTTAATCCCGCGCAGACCTTTACGATTGACGTCTATCGCCTCGGTTGGTATGGCGGAGCCGGCGGCAGGCTGATGCAACATGTTGACGCTCTGCAAGGAACGCAGCAGGCAACGTGCCCGACCGATCCGACTTTGGGAACTATTGTTTGCACCTGGGACCCAAGTTTCACGCTCGCGGTGCCTGACACCTGGACCAGTGGAATATTTGTAGCCGTCCTGAACAACGCTGCAGGCTTTCAAAACTACATTCTGTTTGTAGTTCGAGACGATTCCCGCACCGCCGATCTGCTCTACCAGCTGGGCGTGAATACGCTTCAGGCATACAACAACTGGCCGAATGACAATCAGACAGGCAAGAGTCTTTACAATTTCAACAGCTTTGGCGCAACGACAATCACAGGAGCTACTAGCGCTGCAAAGGTCTCATTCGATCGTCCTTATCGAGATGATGGTAGCGGCGGATTCTTCTACTGGCAACTTTGGGACCTGTACCTGATCCAATGGCTGGAGAAGAATGGCTACGACGTAGCATATTCCACCGACCTGGATACACACTTGAACGGTTCGCGCCTGCTGGCTTTCAAGGGATTTATGTCGGCTGGCCACGACGAATACTGGTCGAAGCAGATGTATGACAATCTGCAGGCAGCGCGAGACAATGGCGTGAACCTCGCCTTCTTTGGCGCAAATGCGATTTATTGGCAGGTCCGTTACGAGCCGTCTGCGGCCGGAGTGCCGAACCGAATCCTGGTCTGTTACAGGGATCCGAGCATTGACCCTGTGGAAGGCCCCACTACAACCGTACGGTGGCGCGAGTCTATTTTGAACCGTCCGGAACAAACGCTGATGGGTGTGCAGTTCAGTGAAGAAAATGGTTCACAAAACTTCCCGTATGTTGTGACTAACAGCTCGAGTTGGGTGTACGAGAACACAGACTTTACTGACGGTTCCAGCGTGCCGGGCATAGTTGGATATGAATGGGACCGCTTCGATTCAAGGTACCCTCCTCCACCCGCTGTAGCCGGCAGCTGGACCCTGCTGGGGAATTCGCCAACGGTCACAGACGTAGGCAGCGCTGACTCCAGTAACTCATCAATCTACCAGGCGCAGAGTGGGGCCTGGGTATTTGCTGCTGGAACAATGTCCTGGTCTTCAGGATTGAGTGCACCTGGGCTTGCAGATCCGAGGATTCAGCAGGCGACCACAAATGTTCTCAACAGATTTATTACGGGAGCGCCTCCCACGTCTTTCGCCCTCACGGTCACAAAAAGCGGCACTGGCACGGGCACAGTCACAAGTACGCCCGCGGGGATCTCCTGCGGCTCGAGTTGCTCGGCAGATTTCGACAGCGGCACAGTCGTGAGCTTGACGGCTACACCTGACTCCGGGTCGACCTTTGCTGGTTGGAGTGGCGCTTGCAGCGGTACTGGCGCCTGCAGCGTGACCCTGGATGCGGCGAAATCAGTAAGCGCAAACTTCACCGCAAATCCTGGGTCCTTCACTCTCACCGTTGCTAAGACCGGTGCTGGCACAGGCACAGTTGCGAGTTCGCCAGCGGGGATATCCTGCGGATCGACGTGCTCGGCGAGCTTCGATAGTGGCACCGTCGTAAACCTAACCGCGACCGCTGATTCCGGTTCCACCTTTGCCAGTTGGGGCGGCGCTTGCAGCGGTACTGGCGCTTGCAGCGTGACCATGGACGCGGCGAAGTCGGTAAGCGCAAACTTCACCGCAAATCCCGGGCCATTCACTCTCACGGTGGCTAAGAGCGGTACTGGTACGGGTACAGTCACAAGTACGCCCTCGGGAATTTCCTGCGGTGCGACATGTTCGGCGAGCTTTGCGAATGGCACAGTCGTGAGCTTGACGGCCGCACCTGATTCCGGTTCCACGTTTGCCGGTTGGGGCGGCGCTTGCAGCGGGACTGGAGCCTGCAGTGTCACCATGGATGCGGCGAAGTCGGTGAGCGCAAACTTCACCGCAAATCCGGGTCCCTTCACTCTTACAGTGGCTAAGACCGGCACAGGCACTGGTACTGTTGCAAGTTCGCCAGCGGGGATTTCTTGCGGGACGACATGTTCGGCGAGCTTTGCGAACGGCACAGTCGTGAGCTTGACGGCTGCACCTGACTCCGGTTCCACGTTTGCTGGTTGGAGCGGCGCTTGCAGCGGTACCGGCGCTTGCAGCGTGACCATGGATGCGGCGAAGTCGGTCAGCGCAACCTTTACCGCAAACCCCGGACCTTTCACTCTTACCGTCGCTAAGAGCGGCACAGGCACTGGCACTGTCACAAGTTCGCCAGCGGGGATTTCCTGCGGGACGACATGTTCGGCAAGCTTCGCAAACGGCGCGGTTGTGAATTTAGCCGCGACACCCGACACCGGCTCGACGTTTGCAGGTTGGAGTGGCTCCTGCAGTGGTACTGGAGCGTGCAGCGTGACCATGGATGCGGCGAAGTCGGTCGGCGCTACCTTCAATGCAATTCCCCCTGCAGCGCTCTCCTTGATAACCGTGAGCCCGACGAGTGTGATCGGGGGAAATTCATCCAGGGGTACGGTGACGTTAACGGGGGCGGCTGTGGGCAATGTCGTAGTGACCTTATCGAGCAACAACGGGTCAGCCGCAGTGCCGTCATCGGTGACCGTGCCGCAAGGCGCGATGAGTGCCAGCTTTAACATTGGCACGACTCCCGTGGCATCCTCGACTGTAGCCAGCATTTCAGCCGTTTATAACGGAGTGACAAAGACCGCGACGTTGACCATAACGCAACCTACATTGTCTTCTTTAAAGTTGACTCCATCGAAGGTTGCCGGAGGAAGTTCGTCCACCGGTACTGTTACCCTCAGCGGCGTTGCCCCTTCGACGGGGGTGACTGTCCAACTTTCAAGCAACAAGCCGACTGTAGCAACAGTGCCGTCCAGCGTAACCGTGGCGCCGGGGGCGACCACGGCAAGCTTTACAGTCAGCACGAGTCGCGTCCGCAATCCAACTAACGTCACGATTTCTGGCACAAGCGCCGGTGTGACTAAGTCCGCCAATCTTTCAGTGACTCGTTGATGATGCAGCTAAATGACCGCCCAGGAGTTTGCGGGCGGCCAGAGTCAGGGAGAATGGATCCATAATGAAATGCGGCAGGTTCCTGAGAAGGCGCCTGCCGCGATGTCAATAGAGATAAGGGATGTCGGCTAAGCCAAGTCTGATTGTATGGCTCAGGCTATATTGGGATACCTGGAAATTCCTGACCTGAGTTCTTGCCTATGGACAGGTCCCCGAGGTGCCGCACGCTCCCATGTATGGCACACCTAAGACGCTTGAATCGTCTGTCGTGAGCACAGGGCTTGTTGATTGCAAATGGAAGTCCATTGCGCCCGGGTTCACGAAAAGCGGATTAATGGTCATGTCATGTGCGCCTGTAGGTCCGGATGAATTGTATTTATCGTTGTAATCCCATGTATAGGAACCACAGTTAGTTCCCATCTGGATACTGGCGGTATGGAAAATGTTATTTTCGAAAGTAAATGTTCCACCGCAACCATTGAAATTAACTCCAAGAGCTCCTGTGCTTCCTCCATAACAGGTATTGTTGTAGAACTTCAATGAAAGTGGACCAGATACGCCTATGCCTTCAAAGCAGGCGTAGTTAGGCGCTGCTCCATAAGCAACGTTTTCCTCATAGGTTCCGGTTTGTGTGTAACCCGTCGAATCCTGTTCGGCGTAAAAGGCATTGCCGTTACAGGCGGGATAGGTCTGTCCGTTCACCACAGCCGAAGTCGAGCAGTTCACGATATTCTGTTTGAACAACGCGCCGGTCGATCGTTTGAAGTCGATGCAATTGTGCGAGCAGCCCGGGCCGACCTTGTTTCCCTCGACTACAGGGCTACCGGAGTCTTGATCAACCACGACTGCATTATGGCCGCCTTCAAGTTTTACGGTGTTGTTTAGAATCTTAGCGCCGTATGCGCCGTTGGGATAAGCCACGAAGGCGATTCCCGAGTTGTATCCGTAACTGCCAGTGTCAACGCCAAAACATCCGGAGCAGGCGCCAAGATAAGCACCGTATCCGTTGTTGTGAACATAGTTGTTCTGGATGGTAATACCTGGCTGGACGAGATACGAGAAGATGATGCCGCCGCTCGTCGCGTTCCGAACTTCAAAGCCATCGATTGTGACGTAGGAATTCGCTGCCTGACCAGAACCACTCGCGCCTACAATTCCATAGGGCCGGCTGGAGCCGCCATCGATGACAGGAAGATTTCCGCTTCCATAATTGCCGAAGGTGATTCGGTTGGTTTGGGTGCCGTGGACGTTCGATATGTTCAATTGTTCCGCCCAGACGCCTCCCCGTTGGAACAGGACGCAGTCGCCGGCCCTGAGACTTGGTTCGAACGCCACGACGTGTGCAACGGTCTTCCAAGGTGAACTCGTCGAGATGCCATTGTTGCTGTCGTTGCCGGAATTCGACACGTAATACGCCGTTCCCGAACAATTCATTCCAGTCGGCGTAGGAGATGGGCTTGGAGTAGGAGTAGGACTCGGGGTCTGGTTCACACCCGTGCCGCTCAGGGTGACTGCAGGAACCGCCGTTGCTGAGTTCGTACTGAAGGACATCGTCCCGGAGTAGGCACTCACCGCGGTCGGTGAGAATGTGACACTGTACGCGGCAGAACTGCCTGGGGCAATGCTGGTTGAAGTCGGGCCAGATACAGCGAACTGCGCCGGGGAGATGGAGACGCCGCTTATGTTCAGGGTAGCGCTGCCCGTATTCGTGATCTTTACGGCCTGAGATGAGCTACTCGTATTTGTAGCGACTGAACCGAACGCCAGCGAGGTTGGCGTGACAGAGCCCTGTGGCGTTCCCGGTGTGGAACTACCAACGGTTTCCGTCAAAGTGACCGATCCATTGGTGCCGTTGCTTGCCCATGCGCGAATGATCACCTGATGCGTGCCTGGCGCCATAGTGACGCTGGTTCTGATGCTGTTCCCCGAACCGGTGTGGTACACCGAAGTACCGTCAACATAAATGCGCCATCCTGTGATGTTCTTGTCGGAAGTTGCGGAGGCGGCGATTAAAACGGGTGAGGTTAATGTGGAATTATTTGCAGGTGTAGAGACCGTTACGTTGACCCACGCGGACGCCAACACTGGCAACGAAATCACACACAGAACAATGGAAAGTGTCCATCGCATTATTTCTTTTCTCCTAAAAAAATGCTGTGCGCAGCGGGCGGGAACTTTCCGAGGTCAACTGCGCATCAGGCGGATATTTTCGTTCTGCGTTCTAGTGTTCAAGGTATTGATCCGGACGGAAAAATCGAATTGGGGGGACGACCCAGTAGCGTTTGGTTTTTTCACTTAAGTAAGCCAGAGTTGATCCCGGTCCGGCACGCGCAAAAGGACATGGACCTTGGGGTTGAGCCCGCCATTTCAAATCTACGAACTTAGCTCCATCACAGAGCTGCGTCTTTTTGCTAAGCGCAGAGGGAATAAAGACGATCAGCGGAACGCACAATTTAAGCGTCTCAGTACGCCTCGCGGGAATATGCGACTATTCAGCTTCATTCTGCGGCGGGAGATCGCTTCAGCCATGCACCGGCCGGCATTGGCTGTGAAGGGAATACAGTGAGCACAGTGAAGACAGTGAAACATATGAACAATGCGCTTAAATATGCGAACGATCCAGCTTTTCCTGATTTAAGGGAAGCTGTTCTTAAATTGCGAACGGCCAATGATGCTATTTCCGTTCTCGTTTCGGCGCTGACCTATCAAGTTACAGCTCAGACCCTGAACCAGCACGGGTGCGATTATTGCGGTGCACGGTATCAGGAGCCCGGCCCGATTGCCTGGACATCTCACCATTGCAACGTGCTGGTTGCCTCGGAAACCATCATTTCTGAATGCGTCCAGCAGCTTCTCAGAGAACGTGCGGTAGTGAAAAATGAGATTGAGCGATACCTCTTCAACCGCAGCTTTCTGCGTCGCGCCATGTGAATGTGGCCTTGCGTGAGCGGGCCGTTGCCATTACTCACTCGCACACGGGTATTCAATATCACGGTGGACAGCTACACTCATGCCCAGATGAGCCCAAGCGTAGTAGCGCCTCGCCCTGGTCTGATTATGCGCACAGGGGGATTGGGTCACTCATGATTTGTGGATCTTTGTGGGGAGAGCACCGGTCAAGGCTTGTAAACGTTGAAAAAGCTGGCGGGGACGACGAGACTCGAACTTGAGGTGCTTAGCGGGCGTGAGCGCGAGCGGGAGCCCGCTGCCGAAAACCTGAGCGCAGTCGAACGAGCGTATTAGAAGGATGATGGCAGCAAAAAGCATTTCGGGAGGAAAAGCTGGCGGGGACGACGAGACTCGAACTCGCGACCTCTGCCGTGACAGGGCGACATTTTCACGACAATTCAAAGACTTAGCGGCATAGCAGGCGCACGGGCGGGACTCGTAAAGACTGCTAAAGACAAGCTGCTGTTGTGGGATTGTTGTGGAATCAATCAGCTCCCAAGCTTCCTCCAAATCGCAAAATCACTGCCCTACGCAGCTCGTATCCTGCAACCCGCAGGATCTCCGTCCGCATCCGAGTTACGTCCGGCACGGCTTGGCTGTCTCCGCCGATAAGCTCTCCCCGCTTCGCGCAAGGGGAGAACTCGCATTCCTCGAGTATGTACTGATCACCCATCATCGGATCATCATCGACGGGTATGCCCATTGGGAGCTCGCAAAAGAGTTAAAGCGCCCGATCTTGCAATGTATCGAATATAACCTGACGGAGACGGAAGCTCTTCAGTGGCTGCTCCACCGGCATCGTCGCTCTGCCGGCCTGAATCATTACTCCCGAATCATGCTTGCCTTGGATCTGGAGCCCGAACTTACGGAAAAAGCCCGAGCAAACAAACAGATCGGTGGCCAGCAGAAGGGTTGGTCAAATTTGACCAAGGCTGAGCAGGTTCATGTTCGATCTGAAATTGCCAAAGCGGCAGGTGTTTCGGCGGGAAACGTCACGAAAGTGAAACAGCTCATTGCCACTTGCGCAGACGAACTTAAAGAAGCTCTTTCCAACGGCGAGATCAGCATTCATTGGGCCTGGAAACTAAGAGATAAGGGTCTTGAAGATCAGCATGATGCGCTGGGTCGTTTGCGCTTTGAAGGAGGGCTACGAATGGATATTCGGCAACGGGCAGCTCGCCGGTACAAACGCCACAGCTTAAAACCGCAAACGGCGAATGAAATTGTGAGCCGTTTAGATAATCTTGGCCATGAAGAGCTGCAGGCAATACGAGTGACGGTCTTAAAGGGCCTTGAATCTGAGATTTTCATCACAGAAGCATTGGCCCGAAAGATCGGATTGGAGCAATTAAGAATATGGAACCAAAGCGCCTCCTGTCAAAATTCGCCGCAAATACTAGAAATCTTTGGGATAAAAAAGGAATCCGACAAGCGGTCCGCGACAATTTAGAAAAAATCATTAAATGCCGCACACTTCTCCTAGGTGCTGAAATCTATGCCTCGGATACCGAGACGAAGATAATCTGCCATACCTGCAAGTCACGGTTTTGCCCTGGCTGCGGGAATCGAGCGACGCTCACGTGGCAGCGCGAACAATGGCGTGCCCTGCCTGATGTCAGATATGCGGAGCTTTGCTTCACGATGCCTAACGTCTTCTGGAACTATTTTAAGCAAGATCGCAGGCTATTAAGCGATATTACCGCTCTTGCCGCTTCCGTTATCAAACGTTGGATAAAGGCGGAGTACGGTACACTTCCTTACGTTCTCATTATTCCCCATACCTTTGGCCGTCGATTGAACTTTCATCCGCATTTGCACATTCTTGTGTCTGCGGGAGGGCTCAACAAGCGAGAAAACCGCTGGATCAATTTTCGGGAACTTGATAAATACGTTCTCATGTACTGGTGGCGGTTCACCGTGATCAACTACTTGGCCGATGTTTTAAGAGCAGATGCTGAGGATGTTGGCGCATTGGATGAAATGTTCGATCGGCAAGGCAAGCGCACCTGGAATATCCACATTAAACGCTTCTCATCAAAGTGGCATTTTCTACGGTATGCCGCGCGGTATCTCCGTCGACCTCCGATAGCCGAGCACCGCTTGATCAGCATGACCGATGAGCATGTCGAATATTGGGCCAATGATCTCAAGTTAAAAGCTTGGGTGAGAATCAAAGTCTCGGTCGAAGAATTTTTGGAACTACTAATCCAACATGTGCCGGATCGATATGCCCATGGCACCCGCTATTTTGGCCTTGCATCGCCTGCCGGGAAGCACCTGTTTTCACGGGCTATATTTGCTCTTGTAGGAGAGGAACAAAAGCCACGGCCCAAGCGGCTTTCATTCGAAGCAATGAGCGTCAAGTACTTTGACTCCAACCCTCTTCTGGACAGCCATGGGCAACGAATGCGCTGGGCTGGAAGGCAAGCCCCTGCGCTCGCTACAGTTGCAGCCGTCTAGCGCCGCTTTTAAATAACTACGAATCGCGTTGCTCTCTTCCTTGCCATTCGCATCGAACGTGTGGTCGAGTGGGTGTTTACTTCAGCTAACGCCTTATCCGCAGCGGAATTTCCCGTACCTTCTCATCTCCAAAACTCATCCGTTGTGAAAGATACAACTTCGCGCCGCCTGCTTGTTTTCGGTGCGAGTCATGGCAGAAATGATTTTTTATATTTCCTATACATCAAGTGGCAGCGCATGTAGTCGTTTCGCAAAATCATTCGCCACAGTACAATCCCCTCCTGCAGTACGGAGCAACTTGGCATAAGCGGCTTTGACATCTTTTTCCGTAATGAGCCCTCGGAAGCTGTCATAGTATACGCAGACCCTCTGGAGTGAGCATTCGCCCAGCGTAACCGCTGCCCAGTGGCGCTACCCTAGGATGGCTGATTTCGGTTTGCGGTATTTGCTGGTTCGGGGCGCATTCTGGTATTTGGATAAACCGACAGAAACTTCGTTTGCAATGAAAGTGCCCGCATTAGCTGATCGCCTACAGGAGTTGTCGCTAGAGCAACGGCTGTACACGCTGAAGGAGCTACCTGCCCATCTGGCTTCGATTGGCGATCGACAACGGTTTGCGCGCTTGGTGACTGATTTCGAGTTCACGCAGGCGAAACTCAATGAATTCGGACCGGATCCAGTTATTCAAGACTACGACCTGCTAACGGAAGATAACACAGGTCGTCATGAGAATTCGTCATTGTTGCAATTGCTGCTGCAAACCCTCCGGCTTTCAGCACACATACTGGCCGGCGACGCGTCCCAATTGCCAGGACAGCTCTGGGGGCGACTTGCGGGCGAGCAGGATGTGTCGGGCCTTGATCAATTGATGTTATCAATACAAGACCATGCACAACGACCGTGGCTTCAGCCCATAAAAACGCATCTAGCGCGACCAACTGGAGCATTAATCGGTACGCTGCAGGGGCAGCATTCACGAGAGATTGTGTCAATCGCGATATCAGAAGATTGCAGGCTGGCTGCTTCAGCTTCTCATGGAGTAGTTGTAGTTTGGGATTTGCAAACACGGTCCATGAAGTTCACTATCTCTTGTGCACCAGTTGGACTGGCCTTCGCTCATCATAGTGAATGGCTGGTCATCGCCACCTGGGATTTGATTGTCGTTTGGGAGATGCGCACAGGAACAGAAATCCGGCGATTAGGGCCACACAGTCTCTGGATCGTAAGACTTGCGGTGACTCCTAATGGAGGGATTGCGCTTGCGGCAGATGATCAGGCACTGAAAACATGGCAACTTGAGAAGGGCAACCAGCTCTACAGGGAAATCTCCACTTGGGGCCACATGGGAATAGCGATTGCACCAGCTGGGAACAGAGCGGTCTCGGCATTTAATAAGAAACTCGATGTTTGGGACTTGCCGAGTGGATCTAAGATCTCAACATATACAGGACACAGTGATCGTGTGCTAGATGTCGCCATCACACCGGATGGGTTAAATGCTATCTCCGCTTCGCAAGATGAAACATTACAACTTTGGAGCCTCACAAGCGGAACTGAAGTTCTGCAATTTACTGGCCACACGGACTATGTTACAGCGGTGGTTGTGACTTCCGATGGCCTGACAGCGGTGTCGGGATCCGCCGATCAAACGGCCAAGGTGTGGGACATCAGAACCGGATCTATGATTTGTACTTTGACGGGGCACACCTCTGGACTAACCGCAGTTGCCGTAAGTCTAGACGGGAAATATCTATTGACCGGCTCATACGACGGCGCACTCAAGCTCTGGGATCTGGCGGCCGCCACAAGCGTACGAACATCCGATGCGCAGCAAAGTTCAAGCGACCTACGAAAGCGAGTTTTTAAAGATCTCCAGGCGCACATCGAAGGCCAAATACAATTCATGGATCCCGTCGGTCATGTGGATACCATCACCGCTATACTCCCTCTTTCCGACGGAAGGCGAGCCATATCACTTGCAAAAGGTGGGGACTTGGTGGTGTGGGATATCGAGGCCGCGCGCGAGAACACTCATGTCAGATTGGGCAAACCTTTTTTACGTTCGGTTGCTCTGTCTCCCCAAGACGAGTTCATTGTTTACGAACAAGATAATGGACTGGCCATCCAGCGCCTTCCTGTCGGAGAGGAGATTTTTAGGATCAAAGGCAATTCAGGCAAAATGAACTCATTGTCAGTTTCTGATGATGGAAAGCTGGCAATTGCAGGATCCGACGATCACCTTGTCACCATTTGGGACCTGGCAGAAAGAAAGATGATTCGCGAACTCCGCGGCCACGCCGACGCAGTTAACGGAGTCTCTCTGGTTCCTGGTACGCAGCTGGCGGTATCCGGCGCATGGGATACAACCGTTAAGGTTTGGAATATTGTTGACGGTACGAATTCCACGCTTGTTGGTCATTCGGATGCTGTGACAGCTGTTGCGGTGACCCCGGATGCTCGAAAAGTGCTGTCGTCTTCACTGGATCATTCAATCAGAATATGGGATCTACAAACATTGACTGCAGTAGCTGTCTTAAAAGGCCATCTGGCGCCGGTTCAGCACGTATTTGTCTTCGCTGATGGCAAGCATGCTGTATCGGTCTCGAAGAACGGGCAGTTGATCGTGTGGCGTCTCCCCACAGGCGAGCGTGAGACCCAATTCACGGTGGATGCGCCGTTGACGTCATGTTCAGCCACACCAAAGGGAGAAGTGGTTTTAGCTGGGGACGAAGATGGCGGCGTGCATTTTTTCAGATTGCAAGAGTAAATGCAGAAAGAAGGACCACGGGTGCGAAACCTGAGATGAGAGACTCTTTAGCCGAAAGTCTGGCTGTGAAAACCTCCATCAGAAACGACATTTTTGGGTGCTCGAATAGGATCAAAGCCACTGTCAGGACTCTACTTCGATCCATTTTCCCTGCCAAAGCAGCATCCTGGAGAGACTTTATGAATCTTAGCGGGATTTCATCGCTCAGTGCAGAACAACTCACATACGCTCTCTCATTTCTGTCAAGCCATCTATATGGTGCCGGCGAGTATGAACGCGTGTTCTCCCTGGTTAATCGAGATTGGATGATGCTTAAGTTTCGTTTGACCAGAAGCCACAGATCCTTCATTGATGACCTAGAGATATCAAAAAGAGCTTCAATGTTGGTGAGTCCTCCAAGCATCGCGCAGCTCACGCAAGGAGTGATATTGATCGCCACACTGAAATCTTATGCCAGCCGCATCCCCCCAGAAGTTCTCGGGGAACTTGCCCGTCGAGGTGAGGTCGACCAAGCTTTAGCCTTCGCCGACCTAGTTGTCGACTTGGGAGTGCACGCGAGAGCCCTTGAGCTGATTGCTGATGCGGAAGAAGGGCTTGGGCACACTGAAAGCGCGATCAATTTGAGAGTTAGAGCTTCACGCTTAATCACTCAAAATGCAGATACTCCGGAGAGGAACCCCACGAGCGAGCTTCTGGCTGCCATTCAAGGAGGTGATCGCCATGCAATGAGGCGTTATTACCGTACGATCCAATACGGACACTTATCATTGGCAAATGGTCAATCCCCACCGATGGTGAAAGAGGCGCTCGACATTAGTGCGATCATGGATCTCTCGAACGATTCTGATAAGGCAGCCCAATTGACCTCTGCAATACGAGGAATGGAAGCTGGCAATCACAGGGAGCAACTTGGGAAACTAGTGGCAACCGTTCAGGCTGATAAAGGCTTTACATACCGGCCCGAGATTCTGGGTTTGGCGGGCCGTTCCTTAGTCAGTTTAGGGGCGTATACGCAAGCATGGGCTGTGGCCGAGATGCTAACTCCCGACACAGCACGTGATCTAATAATGGCAGGTATCGATGAGCAAAGCGCTGGCATATATGCCATGGACTATGGCTTTGCCATAACACGCTTAGAAGCTCGGATGGAGGCCGCTCAAGAGGCTGTTGCTAACGCACTTATGGTTTCGTTGTTAAAGCAAGCAGACAAGGAGGCGCTTGAAAAAGCAGTGCTTGCTACCGAAGGATCTCCACAAGAGGCTAGTCTCGCAAACGACATGCTTCGCGTTGTTTGTACGGTCAAGAACGATTTGCTCCCTGAAGAGGCTGCGGCACCTAACCAGCGCAAAGGCACACAAAAAAGCGAGAACATTGGCCAAACCTTTGCACAAATCGCGATGTCGCTCGCAGAGATTGGCAAATTTGACCAGGCCAAGCGGGTTCTTGATGGAATAAGCAGCCGTGTGATAAGCATATCCGTTCGGTGCGAAATAGAAGCTTGTCGAATTCGATTCAATCAGATTGATGATGTCGTCGCTGAAGTTGAAAACCTGCGGGCCAGCAGGGACGAGGAGCTCAAGATCCGGTTAGCACTGACTCTCGCCGAAGCCGTGCAAAATGTGGAGCACGCGATACTCATTCGGGCAGTGCTCACATTACTATCGGAGCGGACCGATCCTTATGAGCGGGTCAAAGTCATGACTGCGGCTGGTATTGCTTTTGCTCGTATCGGGTGTATTGAAGAAGCAACAGTAGTGGCAAGCTCGATTCCCAAGGGAATTCGTAATCACGAACGCAGTGACAGAAAGAATTTCATGCTCACATGTCGAAATGGACTAACACAGATCAAGAGCCATATTGTCCAGACACTAGCTCACAACCATGACTTCGAAAAAGCATTTGAGATTACATCAACCTTGAAGGAAGATGCGACCGTGGCCAACTTTCACGACAGTACGAGGTACCCTCGGATCATGGGGATGAAGCCAAGCATTGAAGCTGGCCTGGCCGATGCTCTTGGAGCACTCGCTTCATGTTCAGCAGACATCGGTGATAGGGAGCGACTTGACGCGGTTTTGCAAAAAGCCCAAGCCATTCGGTCGAGTTGGACAAAACCAGTCGCACTCGCACACATCAGTCTTGCCTTGTCCAAATTGGGAGATTTTTCGAAAGCATTGGAAATCGCTGATGATGGTTTCAACACCGCCCGATCGAGAAAAGCGAAAGATCTCGCGCTGCAAGCAATCGGTGAGGCACAGTTCAAGTGTGGAATGTTCGTTGAAGCGTTGCGAAGCGTGGCCAGTATAGATGGCCTTGAGGAGCGTGCCTCGGCTATTCATGATGTCGCAGCACAAATCGATGTCAACGGGAGAACGTGGTTAGAACGTCTGTTCACTATGACTCAGCAAATTAAGGATGGCAGATTCCAGCCAAAGGCGCTGAGTGGCCTTGGAAAGGCCTGCATGCGCCTGCAAGATCACCAAGGATTCAACCGCTGCCTCGAAATGATATGCAAGCTCACGAATGATACGGAAAGAAGGGATGCACTAGAAGGTATTGCGGAGACCATCGCAGAACGCAGGGTTTCAGAGGGCTTCTCATGGTTGCTCTCAGCCGTTGCGAATGTCGATTCCGTTTGGCCACGAGTAGATCTACTTGTGTCAATTTGCGGGGCCATGATCAGCCTGAACGAGGTGGAAAAAGCACTTGAGATTTGGCGAAGCGAGCTTCAACGGGCCGAGAGCTTAGGAACCGATGCCGTTTATCGCGTTCTGAATGGCGTCCTCTCATCTCTAGCGAGAATGGGAGAAAGCTCAGTCATTTTCAGCATTTATGAAAAGGTGAAAGATTTGAACAATTGGTGGGGCATCAAGCTAAGGCTGCGGGTTGAAACAAATTAACGACGCTCAATCACTTGGCGCTGATCATGGAGTGGATCATAAGCGAACGGCTGCAGGCCGTGTGTCCGTCCAGTCCAGGAATGCTGCTTCGAGACTCACCTCGAACCCGCTCCTGCATGAGTAGGAGGCAATAGTCTTGGCGGTGCTGGAGCAAAGAGATCCAGGATTCATAGCGAGAATGTCTGTCTATTGGGCTATGGATCAGTTTTCGCAGATTGAACTGAAGTCACGATGCGCCGAACTGGTAAGTTGAGTCGAGCACGTGGCCCACCAGCTTGGCGCATTCTAGTGGCTTTGGTTTTGGCCTAGATGAGTTCAATCGGATCCAGGCGACATCGAGATTCTACTCTTGCACGCTTTCGCCTGAGCTTTCATCGAGACCCCCGGAGGACTCACTTATTCGCCGAGCCCAGGCCTCGACAATAACGAAGGCCGGGGCCTAACTGCAGCGATGGCCGGTAGAGACGGCCTTTGGGTTGAGCTACAGCGGCAGGCCAAACCAGCCTGCGACGATATGGGCTCCGCCAACCAACGGACCTAGGAGTGGCGCAAGGCCCTTGATGCTATCCCACAGGCTGCTGCCCTCCTTGATTGCAACATTTGCTTCCTTGATTGTGTCTCCTATTTTCTTGACGTTATCGGCCACAACGTTAGATCTCACCTCTTTGTTACCGACAGCATCGATTGCGTTTCCCGCCGCGGTCTGGGCGGTACGGGCTTTGTCTTTGGGTAAGCCCGCTCTTGCCAACTCGTCGAACAAAGAGGCAAGCGCGGCACGCATCTGTTCCGGATCCACCTTCACGTGACCCGCAACATTGTCGCCGGTCACGGTTGCAGTGGCATTTTTTCCAATGGCAATGCCCTGCGCGCTTGTGATGTCACCGACAGTAATGCTGTCTCCACGATCGGGCTCATTTGCACTCATACAAACCATCCTTTAGGACCAAATTTCTCCCTAGACTAACAGATTCCAGATTCATTTTTCAGTTTGCACCTCACTGCTTTGGTTGGTTCGAACCGCAGCCTGCGTAAGGAACTGAACTAAAATCGCGTTAAACTCGTGGTGACAAATCGCAGCCAAGGCATGGAACTCCAGTTGGAAACCTTCCGGACAACATCTATGATCGACTTTGTCGCTTTTAGATTGGCTTTCGTCTCCCGACGGCAATTCGAGCGGACAACACCCTGGAGCTTTTCCTGTAAGCCGCGACTGCGTTGAATGGCCGCCTTAATTCCGACTTGAAAGTCGAAGTCCGCACGCTGAATCACTGTGTGCCAAAACACAGAGAAACAAATAGCCAGCAATTTATGTGTCAAGTATCATAATTTGGATTGAAGCCCCTTTTCGGCATTGTTCGCTTTAAACCAGGAGATACCTCTATGTCGAGCGAGGACATCACGCAAGCGATAGAGAAAATCAAGCCATTAGCGGAAGGTAATCCCAGTCTCACAGAGAGCATCAAAATCTTGGGCGATACAATTTCTGCTGGCAATATCAGCAACTCAGCAGGCGTGGCGATTGGTAGGAACATTCGGATGGTTGTGAACCAGCTTAGTTTGCCAGCTGAGACAGTTGCCGCCCTTTTGGGTATCCGCAACGTTCTCGGTTCCTCTTTAGGTCTTGATCCTGATCGCTACAGCCTTAAGACGCTGCTTACAGACAAGACACATGGCTTCGTCGGCCGCATATATGTTTTCGACTCAATCGAAGAATTCCTGAAGAGTCACGACAATGGATACTTTGTAATTCAAGCTGACCCGGGCATTGGCAAGAGCGCGATTTTGGCTGAGTACGTTAGGCGATCGGGATGCATTGCACACTTCAATGTCCGTGCCATTGGGATTGTTACTGCGAAGCAGTTCTTGGAAAACGTATGTGCTCAAATCATCGTTGATTTTGGCTTGCCTTATGTCACGCTTCCGGCCGACGTTGCGCAGGATGGGGCAAGACTGTCCAAATTGCTCCAGGAGGCTGCCTCGAAATTAACGGATGATGAGCGTCTAGTGATTGCTGTGGATGCCCTCGACGAAGTGGAATTGATGGGTCACCAGAGCGGGGCGAACATCCTATATTTGCCCAAAGTGTTGCCTAAGCATGTGTATTTCATCCTGACGAAGCGGGATGTGGCTTTGCCATTTGTGGTCGAGGCCCCTCAATTCCCGCTCGATCTAATGACGCATCAGGGGGACAACCGGAGCGATGTGGAGACTTATATCAGCCGCAGGAGTGATCAGCGCGCCACGAAAAATTGGATTACAAGACAGAAAATGTCCCAGGATACATTTGTCAAGAAATTGGCTGACCTGAGCGAAGATAATTTTATGTATTTGCATTATGTTCTGCCAGAGATCGAAAGTGGCACCTACCAAGCTCTCGAAATTGAGCGCCTGCCGACCGGACTTCAAGGGTACTATGAAGACCACTGGCGACATATGGGCATGACAGCGAAGCCGATCCCACGTGACAAAATTCGCATCATCTATGTGATGTGTGAGGTGCGTCAGCCAGTTTCACGCACAATGATTGCGCAGTTCACCACGGATAAATTCTTGCAGGTTGATGAACTAACGGTACAGGAGGTGCTCGATGAATGGAACCAATTCCTGCACAAGCAGCCAGTGGCAGAAGGGCTGCGCTACAGTATCTACCACGCAAGTTTTCGAGATTTCCTGCACAGGAAAGAAGTTGTTCAGGCTGCGGGCATAACAATCAAAGAAGTGAACGCGCTAATCGCCAACAATCTTTGGAATTCGGTTTACGGAGACCAATAGTCTTCGTCTCGATGCATATCGCGTCCCCTTACCCCGATAGCATGGGTAGGTCAACCAATACGACTAAACCCGAGAAAGCAGATAATCGGATGCCGATTACCTTGACGCCCACTAGTGTTGACATGTCGTTATGTACTCACCGTGATTTGACGCGCGCTCAAAATCCTCCGAGCTTTTGCCCTGCGCGCAAGTGTTCCAAAAGGGTGCTCTCTCTTCCTTAGCTAAGTCGCTGATTCGTCACGATTCTGAGCCGCGTAACTGAGCGTTTCTAAACCAAATGGTTTCCGAACACGCCTTCTGCAATTGCCTATAAGAAGATCCATCTGAACACAGTGGGGCATCGCTGTCACTCATCCGGCGCGAGCACAAGGCTGGGCACGAGCCGGACGGAAGAGGCGGCAGAATAGATCCGCAGGATTGAGAGCCATCCGAAGCGCAGGGGGCGGCCTTTCTCCTTTCAAGCTTATGGATGTGGAAGTTCGAGAGGACGATCACGGTGAAGCATGACCCAATCGCCATTTTCTTCGAGCGCGCGTTTTCCCAATTCCAGCAGCCATGTCTTAGTCTGTGGGATATTGACGGGGAGGGTTTCCCGGATGAGATGTGATGCATTCCGAAAAATCTCTCTTGTCCTCTGATATTGCTTGTTATGTTGAGAAAGGGCCTGGCGTTGTATGGAGTGGTGCATCAAGGCTCCTGCAGCGAGCAGCATGTCAATTACAAGGATGAACACAGTGAAGAACCAATGCTCGCACTCGATGCATAACTGCCATTCGAAAAAGGAAGCTCGAATAAGGACGGAGAGGACGAAAAGGGTTCCGGCCAGCCAGAGGGTGGATTTCAGCAATCTCGAAACCGTCAACTCCATGGTGACAAGTTTGTTCTGTTGCTTTCCAGTAGTATCGGTGAAATAGTCAAGCTGACCGCCTACCCAGTGGCGGAGCACAAATCGCAAACGTACCTTCTCCACCGCGGGTGAAACAGCAGTCTTGTTCATAAAATCAATATCCCAGCCGCGAAGCGCTGTGCGGATCCAGTCGAGTTCGGTTCTCTGTCTGCCCAGGTAATTGTCGGAAACGGAGTCATCGATCCCGCCGATGTGCCAGAAAAAGGAAACGCGGCAACCTTCCGCTATGGCGCGATAATCCTGGCTCATGTTGTCCAGCTCTCGCCACCGGGCACGTTTCTCTGTGTAATATCCAAAAAGCAGGATGGCGAAGGAGCATGGCAGCAACACCCTCGGATGGCATTCGATGTGGGCATAGGCGACAAAGAAGAAAAAAGCCAGAAGGACCGACAATTGCAGCACTCGATGGGTATGTTTCACCTGTTTCTGGAATCTTATAGCGAGTGCATCGGCGATGGCATAACGATTCAGACACATTTTTTCTTCTTGAGTAAGGAAAATGCCCCAGAGTCCACCTACCAGCCACTCTCTGTTTTTCATCGCTTCTTGAGCCAGGGCATCGCCGCCTGCGGACACTTGTTGATTGAAACGCTCCAGGTTACCGAATAATCTATCAAAATATTCGCGGGCCCCGTCCTCTCCAGATTCACGGTGTGAATTTCCATGGGGCGTCCCGCCCAGCCTAAAAACCCTTGGATATATGCGTCTGATGGAGAATGCATCCCCGGGCGGCGGTTCACTTTCGCGGGGCGTAACAATGTGATACGCGGGAAATCGTTCTGGCGTTTCTAGGCTATCCGCCAACTGCTCCGGGATTCCTTGCGTCTGAAAATGCACCACGGTCGCAGTTGAGCCCACTTTGTCGCTCGGAACTCCGTCCCACAAGGCCAGCAGGATCTGGCATTGACGAACGATGTATTTTCCCACCGCCTCATAACGCAAGTCGCGAGCTTTCGCATTGGTCTCTACCGCATGGGGGTCATACTTCGGTGAAACTTCAAAATAAGTATGCGCTTTGCCAAGCAGCTCATGAAATTGAGTTATTGAATCCGGAAAATCGCGTTCGTACAACGCAATCGACATGGGCAGCGGGACCACGAGCTGTACGTTCATCCGCAATGCTACTTCCGCCACCAGACGGTCCGCTCCTTCAGCCAGCGGTGAAAGCAATATGAAAGGCGTGGAAGGAAATTTGGTGCGTAACTCTTCTATGACCCGCGCAACCCGGCTCTTAAGAACATCCAGATCTTCACTACGGAGCTTACGGTGTCCTGTAACCCCGAGAATTAATGGGGCCTTGGCCTGATTCAGGTTTAGGGTCAGCTGGAGCATATATTCTTCTATTAGCTGTTTATTGAATGTTGAACGGGATATGCCCAGAATAGCTTGAGTCAGCTGGTTCTACCGTTCAGGTTCCGTGCTACCCAGCTTAGTTGTCAAAATTGTTTTCAGCTCCTCAAAATTAGAATAGGTGAAATACTTGTTCCATCCTTTAATATCCGAAGGAACCTCCAAAAGCTTTTTTCCCGGACTCTTCTGCAATAGGCTCATTTGAATTCTAATGGGCTTTGCGCCGTAAATTTCATTCCGTCCCAAGCAATAGCCCAGAGCGACAAAAATCTGCGCTACGCGTGGTGTCTTGATGTTCTCTACACGACCAATGACAAAGTCCGCATGCTGCAAGAGGCACATCACGTCGATGAGCTGCGATGAAGTGCTTCCGGTCGACGCCTCATTCAGATATCGATCGATGCTGACCTGTTGATCCAGGGGGTACACTGCTTTGAGGTCGAGTTCACCGAGAACCCCCTCCACCGTCTTGCGATAGTCCCGCTGGTCACCGAACTCATCATGGTCGAGCACTGCAGCATAGCTCAACTTCTTGGCCCGGTCTGGGATTCTCAGGCCGAGAAAATGGACGAATGAAGGATCCGATTGATGGTCGAGGTAGCTTTCCAAGACGCGGTCGAGTTTGGCATTAATGTTTTCCAAGATGCCGGTGTAATCTTGATAGGTGAAGGGAAGCAACCCATCCAGCAATTGCGGCATTCGTGCAAGGGCCGCCCTACTGGACCATTTGGCAGTGCGGATGAAAAGGATGCCGGGAAGATTAAGCCCGATGCCTATTCCACATTCAAGACACACATTATTGTTGGGCGTGGACATTTCATAGAGGCCCAACTGGGAAGACCGGATCTCGTCCATGATCTTCGCAAAAAGAAGGCCGCCTGTGTTGGTCTGATCGACAAAAATAAATTTGAGCTCCTGCGATACCCTGCCCAAATGATCGCGCAGATTCTTCAGAAGCTCTTCGTTAAATTCATGGGCTACAAAAACGCGCATTTTAGATCTGGTTGGCCGCAATCGACTCACCGAACTGATGATGTGCTTTTTACGCTTGTCTTCTACTTGATTGAGGGCTTTATTGATGGCGTTCAATGCGCCTTCCACCACCCGCACTTTCAGATCAAGGCGCGACCAGTTATTTCCCCGGGATTGCGTATGTATTGTGATGACTGCGGTGACTTCTTCGAGCATGTTTTTGAGCGGTATGGCAATGTGGAGCTCATCTCCCTCCGATTTAACGGCATACAACTGTGACTTGTAGGCTTCGACTTCAATGCGCTTTCCCTCGCCGCCGTTTGCGGTCACTTTAATTTCAGTTCCGTCGTTGTGGAACAGAGGTTTGAGAAAAGTAACGGCCGCGAGCCTTCCTTCCGGTGAAATATAGTCGTAGAAGGTCACCGCGGAACAGCCAAACCCCTGCGCCAGCATCTTCGCCATGAGCTCATAAGCGAACTCGTGAGAGTCTTCTGCCCGAATGCGGGCGGTAAAAGCCGCCAGGATCAGTTTCAGATCGTGATCATTGAAGCGTTCGATGTTGCTTTCAAACTCGGAGCGGACGCTCTCCAGGAGCGGTCCGCAATGCGCGACGGCAGCATCGAAATCCATCTTCTCCGTATAGAGCCGCACGATCCGTTGGGGATTGAAGTGGCTGTGCAGGAACAATTCCGTAAGCTTGTTGCGAAAGGCCCAGTATCTAGGTTGGCCTTCCACCCTTTCCAGCACCAGCATGCCGATCATTTCCTGATAGGTGATTCCGTAGCGGTCATAAAGATCGGCCTCAAGCTCTGAAGGCTCATAGGGTTTGAGCTGACGATGCAGCAGATGCAGAATCAAATCGAACATCTGCCGGTCTTCTTCCACCCGCTTCATCGCATAGATCAGGCTTTCTTCTGTGTGATCGTCTTTCAGCAGGCTTTCGACAGCTCTTTTTACCGCTTGCCGGTCCACGCCAGAACTCCCTGCGGCATCTAGGGCCAGCCCCGCTACGCGTTGCAACAGATTCGTGTCGCCGCCGATGTAATGCAGGATTTCCTCGATTCCGTCAGGGGTGAAACCTAGCTGGTATTCGTCATTGATGTTTTCCAGAAAATTCCTGGCTTCCCTGGTGCTGAGATCTCTCAGGACAACGCTGTGACAGATTCGCAAAGGCGACACCTTCGGGTTCATGTGGTGGGTTAGATACCGCAACGAGATGGCGCCGGCAAAGTTGAAGGACACATACCTGTAAGAGGGTTTGGTGGTTCGCGTTTCGTAGTAGGCGTGGGCAATCCATCCCAGTCGGGCCAGGTACTCCGGGGGAATCCGCTCGATGCTGTCAAACAGCAATACAAGTTTTTGTCCCAGTTCCTGCAATACGTCATCGAGAAAGCTGTTGAAGACGTCCGGATTTTCCTGGAAACGGTATTTTTCCAGCGTAAGCGAGGTGGGCCATGCTTTTCCATGCCGTAGCTCTTTTTCGATGAACTGGGCCAGACTTTCAAAAAACATTTTCTCGCCGGCCGGATGGAGCTCTCGCGGATGGACCAGCACCGGAATATTTCCTGGCATGGCTTGCAATCCGGCTTTCACCGCCCGTAGAAGAGTTGTCCGGCCGCTGTATTTTGGCCCCAGGATCAGGCAGTACTCCCCCTCGCCTATCTTAGAAATCACTTCCTCGATCTTTTCCTTCCGGGCAAGGATCGATGCATGGTGCCTGGGATTGAGAGGGGCGTTCGATATGAAGGGATTCAAGAAGTCGCACTACCTCCTTCCAGACGGAAAACAATATGCTGGTTCAGCATCAGCTTGACGAAGCTTTCCAACGAAGCTGTCCTAAATATGCGCTTGATCACTGGAATGGAGAGAACATAGCGGAGTTCTCCCGCGGAGTTTTCATCATGCACCAGAAAACCGGAATTTACCAGGTCGTCCAGGCTGTGAATCAGCTTCGCGGTATCCAGGTACACACCGAAGCCCTCCAACTGGCGGAGGACATCATCGCGGGAAAAAGTGATCTTTCTTCCCGCGCCTTTCGATTGCGTCGCCAAGATGAATCTCTGTAAAAGATCGGTGTTTTCATGGAGCGTCGTATCGTAATACTGCAAATACTGCGGTCCCTGAACCACCTCCCGAAGCTCGGCGACGGTGAGAGTCTTCTTCTTGGTCTCCAGCAATCTTCTGACTAGGTGGTAACAAATGAACTGTACGGACGAAGGCCGACCGGCAGACTCAGCCATCAGTTCCTGGGCGATCAACGGCGGATCGGCGATCTTGAATCCCAGGTCTTCCATGGGTCGCTGCAGCAGGGCGCTGATAGTGCCTAAGTCGAAGTTGCTCAGCTTGCAGGGCTGTAAGAAGTTATAGTATTCCGACTTGTGGTGCACCGCCTTGATAGCCAGGTCTTTCGACCCTGCAATCACGAACTGGATAATCCCTTTTCCTTTGTTATCGGAATTTGTCTGGTACAGGGCGCGGAAATTCCAAGTAATTCTGGGATCGTTTTTTTTCTCTATTTCCAGGACTTGGTCGTATTCATCCAGAAAAAGATGCAATCGATTCTCCGGATGTCCGCTGGCAAATGTGCGCAGATAGGAAAAGAAAACGTGCCAGCGCTGCGGCGATTCCCAGCGCTGGATATTGCTGAAACTGGTCCGCTCATCCATCTCGATCAAAATGGCATTGATCAGCCCGGCGAACGTCGAATATCGTTTGCAATCCACGTAGACTTTATTTGGCCGGACACTCGCATCATGGGAGGAGATCTCTTCCAGCCTGCGTTTGGCTTCCAGCAATAAGGAGGTCTTTCCGCTCATGCGGGTGCCGGTCACCAGGTAGGAATTGTCAGGCCGTTGAATGATGGCATTGAGCTGGGCTTCACGCCCAAAAAACTTATTCCCGGTTACGGCACCATTGTATTGATACCCCAATAGGCGGTTTGGGCTGAGCTGACTGCGGAACAGATCCCGCAAGGGCTGGGTTACATTCTTGCTTTCCGCCACCCGCTGCAAGTCTGCCGGCGAAACCACCATGACGTTTTCCAATGCATGGAGCCGCTGTACGAGTTCTGGCGAGTCATTGGGCAGGAGGACGATTTTGATCGGGAGCCACCACTTGAACTTAGTAATCAGCTCGCTAAAGGCCAGGCAGCCTTCCTCGGCTGACATCGGTTCCTCGGGAAACTCTACGTAACGGATGTCGTCCACGCCCGAGAAATACAGCAAGCGGCTCAAGTCCATCTTATAAATCTGAAAATCATTATGGGGAGACAACGAAATGGAATTCAGCCCCAGGCGGTTGCTGATGAGCGAGGGCAGTGAATTGGAGTCGCTGCTCATCGATAGACGATCCCGTTTGCCAATAGTAGTGACAGCAGGTTCAAAAGATGGCGTGTCGACAGGCCCATACCTACTTTCAACTCCGCAACACTGCGGCCGGTGTTGATCCCAAAACTACGAATAAGCTTGCCAGCGCTCTTTGAGGTTGCTTCATTGCCGAGGGCGTAAATGGTTTGGCGTCCAGCAGCTGTGAGATGCTTGGCCAAAAGAGTTCCGTCATCGGTCAGATAGTAGCTTCCCTCATTCAGCCTGACGTAACTATGAACGTTCCATTCACCCCCGGCATCAGGAATGAACGTCCGATAATCGTCGAGCCATTCATCAAGATCGTAAACGTGCTCGCCCCGGTCAATGAATTTTCGTCCATCGAGCGTGACCGTTGGCGCCACTGTCGTCATATCGCAATGAACGGATGGGCATTTTGTTTTACCGCCGTACCCGGCATTGTGTCCTATCGCCACGTGGACCGTGCCGTATCTTTTTTCATCGATGAGCTGGACCCCATGGATTTTCTTAATTTTTTTATTAACTCCGACTCCAAATTCGGCGATGCTGTTCCAGCAGTTGCTATGCCCGTGCCTGTCGGCCGTCTGTTTGAGTTGCAGGATATGTTCCACGGGTTCGTTATTGCGAAGATAGAAATGCCGCACCACACGGCCATGTTCGAACTGAATGATGGCTTCCCGGTCGCCGGTTACCTTTTCCGTGCCAATGGCGCCGTTGACCAGATATTCGCCATTGGCCGAGTCTTCCAGGGGAGCAACAAATGTTTCCCCGGCGGGGACATTGCCCCAGGCCTGCAAAGGGATGATGCCGAGGCTCTGAATCGGGACGCGGTCCATTTGCCCCAGGGAAAATGTCAGAACGTGGGGGGTGTCCCGGCTGTCGAAGGTGGTGATTTTGCATTCTCTGGCTTTAATGAGAGGGACGGTCAATCCCCTGCACATTTCCACGATCTCGCTGTAATCCACATCAAGGGCGGTGGAGAGAATTTCCAGCGAGGCGCCGGGCATGGTGGCCATGGCATTGCCGGCATTTCGCAAATGGCTGGTCAGCGTAATACGAAACTGGGAACACTTTTCATCGTCAGTGGTGGCAAGCAGTACTCCACGAGCATGTTCCAAGGAATTACGCAGTTCGCTCGACGAAAAGGATGCTTCCCCTTCCGCCTGGCACTTCTTGCTGACGAATTGCTGCTGGTATGTGACAGAGCAGTTCTCGGCAGCCCTTTGGAAGATCTGAGGAAACTGTTCGGTGGTCTCATCAAAGATCAGCAGGAAGACATCGTCTTCCTGTAGATTGAGACATTTTTTGAGCAAAATATTCGCGCCATTGACTGCGGCGTCTCTCGTGTCGTTCATAGAGCTAACAATGCGATCCTAGCGCATAAATTAAAGATTAGGGGGTGAGAGCGGGATTATAGCGTACTTAATAGAATTGTAAATACATCACGATCACTAAGAATTATTCCGGAAGGCGGGGAGACCACACCAAAAACAGACAATGGGCGACTTGGAAGAGAGAAATGTACATGCGCAACCCTAAGATGAGGCTTTGATCGAAGAGCCAATTAACGGCCTGGATTCAGGTACTTACGATCCGCACGAACCGATGATAGCGCGCCTGCCTCAGCTGTTTCACTACGCTATTGTCGCAGCGCGCAGAGGAGATCGACGGTGAACTCTACCTCCCGTCTACGGCGGGTGACTTCGAGGTGAACCTGATTATCCAGTAGTACGCTATCGGTCTTGTCAGCCAGTTCGCCTCGGAGGCGCAAATTCCGTTAGAGGGAATCCTACGCTTCGAAAACTGAATGCTGTTTCTAATCATGTGGTTTAGAAACGGCCTAAAGTGGCTCTGGACAGGCTTGCAATTTCAGCTATTTAGCGGCCCGGACATCAATGGGGATTTTGGAACAGCGATAGAGGTATCAAGACTGGTCCGATTTTGAACCTCCGTCTGCGAGTGCCCGCCACGTTCCACCACGGAATTCAAACTTCGCCGCTCGTTTAGCTGGATTCTTGAGCGCGATTACCTCAAGGCTGCCGTCATGACATCGTTCAACAACGTAGAGCCAGTAGTCGAAATCATCTGCGAGGGCGATATCATCGGTTTTCAAACGGAGAGCATCCAAGAACTGCCGATCGCTGAGTTCTACCGTTTCGTCAGCCTCCCACCGCGAACCGCGTCCCTTCACTTCGATCCTACGCACAAGTCGGCATTCGGCTGATTCGAATGGAGTATCGAAACTGTCGATATCGTATCCAGGCTGACCTGCATCCTTCGCTACGGGGTGACGGCCCGCCCGTCGCTCATACTCCAAGGCCGCTTCTCGATAAACGAGGTCTGATCCAAATTTTCCTGGTCGCTCGACACCGTCATTGTTCGCGATGTCTCCTTCATTCGGTACGGGACCCACTCCAAGCAATGCATTCTCTTGCGCATCGATCTCGGCCCGACGTTTACGCAACGCCTGCAAACGCCCCTCCCGGTCATCGGCGGTGTAACCGCCAGACGGCGGCGGGGGTGGAATAGGGTAGTTCGAACCGTTATCTGCCGGGCTTTGTGTTCCGCTACCGCGGTCGTCTGAGGATGCATCCGGAACTGGGTCTGATGGCAGCAGCTCTGATGGCATAGGCAGGCTTGTGGTTTCCTGCGTCGGTGGTCCGATTAGAACAAATGGCGGTTTGGGGAGTGGTCCATCCTGCGAAGACTCGATCGACGAAGGTATATCCGCCACTTGCGATGTCTCGGAGGCAGGCTGTAGCCGCCGTTGTACCCGTAATTGTTCCAAGCGGGTATTGAATTTATCCTGTCGGTCCAGCCAGCCAATGAGTTGCGTAAGGGTAGGGGCTAGTTCATCAAGATCGCGACGATTAGCAAAACCAGCCCATTGCAACAACACTCGGCACAGGTCAGCGGCGAAATCATCTGGCTCTCCCGCGACGCAAATTCGTCCCCCGTCCCGAGCAGCATGCGCCTCCCAACGGTTGGTCTCCACGCCACTGTCGACGAGAGATTTGGATATATGTTGATAGTACGATATGTCCGGAGTATGTAAAGGCACCTCGTCCCAATCCTCTTCCTGCGCATATGAATGGATGAGGGTGTCAATATCCCTGAGTGCGGCAACCCACGCTGTGGGCAGGACTTGCTCACCATCAAGCCGCAACTTGACTTGGAACCTGCTGGACAGTTGTCTGATACCCAAGAGTAGGGCCACTTGATGTTGCTCATGAAAGGTTTCTCCCAGATGTCCCGGAGTGGCGAGCAATAGTGCTCCAACCATTCCTTTCAATCGCTCATCGCCCAGATCGTCCAGGAACAAATCATCCCTTACGACGCTTGTCCACTTCCTGCTGGTGACGTATACCATCGCCTGTGCTCTCGATTCATTCCAAGCACCGGGCCTCGATGGGTCGTCATTGATATTCTCTGCGATGAGTCGATACGCTCTTGGGAGCGTGCGTCGGACCAGTTCCGCGTCCGGCTGCACCTGCCAAACCCAGCGCAGGAACGCGAGTGCTTGCTCCCACGTTGGCGTATCTGGCACCGCTAATATGGAAGCGATCAGCGGCAACAGCTGAGCATAGATGCCGCGATTATCTGACTGACTTATCGCATCGAGCGACAATAACCAGCCCCCAAGTTCTCCTCCGCGGGCGCTGCGCTGAACGAATCGCTCTCCACTAACACGATGAACGCCGTCAATTACTGTTGAGGTCTTCGGCACGGGCACAATCGAGAGAGTGCGCAAAATATGTCTAAGCTCCTCTTCACGCTCGGGTTCGTCCCGTGTGTCGCTGATTGCGGCTTCGAGGAGTTGAACCAATCGTTCTGCGTTAGCTGACGGCCCTTCCCGTCGCAAGCGTTCAATCGAAGCAACCTCGGGAATGGAAGTCCCGAACTGGATACTGCAACTCTCAAGCGTCTTAAGGAGTTCTTCGGGAAGGTTTGCCACTGGAGCACTAGGTCGTGCTGGATCAAATCGAGCTAGAGTGTTCTGCGGGGAATACGGACCGCTTCCGTCCAGCGCGAATATCCATTGCGAGCCGTTTAACTGTTGCACCCAAGATGAAAGGAACTCCGTGGTGACAGTGGAGGTGCTGCTGGAATAGTATGGGACGTACGCAACACGTAATCGAGCGCTTCCCGGTAGGTCCTGGCGTGCCTCGTTTAACCACAAGCCCGCGTCACGCGCCACATCGGCCGTTACATCTGCTACCAGTGCGGCGGAGAATTCTTGGGGCAGAAGAGCATCGACCAGGAGGTAGAACGCCGAATAAAAGCTCCAGCTTCCCCAGCGCGCGTTAATCGGCGAGGATTTGGTCGATGGTGGCGAGTAGCCTGGCAGGGTTAGCTTTAAATCTGCATAGGTGAGTTCTCTTGCACTCGTTGTAACTCGAAAAGGCCCATTAATGGCACCGTTTGCCGATTCGAAAAATGATCGCCAGTCGGCATCAGAAGACCCGGGTTTGTGATGTAGATAACGGTCGGAAACAACCTGACGACCTGGAAAGAATCTTCGTCTCGCGCGGCTAGCGTATGGATCAGCCAAAACAGCTTGGTCGAAGGTCGTGAGAGCGCCATTCTCACACAAAGCTCGCATTACCAATCCTGGTCTCTGTCGCTGCTTCATCAACACCCAACCAGTAACGTCCAATACCCTGATGTGTGCAGCTTCATCTAAACTTTCGGGCAGCGTTGCCCACCATGCGCTCATCACGTCATCCAAGCTATGGCGCTTAATTCCAGCGAGGTAGGACTGTGCCCCGCTATCCCGCCTTACAATACGATCAAAGCTCCATTCGAGACGCTCTCCACTCGGTGCAACGAACGGTTCTAGCCATGATCGCAATGGAGGATCTTGGTCCGGTATTGCATCCCATTCTGCTGGTAGCCCAACAGCGTGTTTACGGGCGATCCAGTTGCCGTCGGATGCAGGCAGGCATCGCAAGGGCGCATCGCGCCAAGTTTCGTTATTGTCAAACGATGCTATAGCTCGGATGAGTTTGACGTGCGCCTCCACCCCATCGGAGCCGAGTTGTGCACGCCAATGACCCACTTGTCCAGACTCCCAGTATGCAACGAGGTCATGCAGCGTGAGCGGCTTAAGGATGGCCAGTGCTTCGAGAGATGTCAGCGCGCGAGCGCCTAGCAATGCGGTACTAATAACTATGTCGCCAAAGAGTGCCCAGGGCAACAAGCTTTCGTCGTCAAAAACTCGAAGCGCTGGCGGCAAGAGCCGCCCTTCTCCGGAAGTCGCGAAATGGATGCCATCCTGAGTTCTCACTGGAAGAAATGCGAGTGATGAGAGGGCAGCACGCACAGATTCGGGAAATTCCGGGGCATTAACATACGCGACGAACGGTCCTTCTGTTTCCGACCAGTCGGGGAGAACGGCGTAGGCTTCGCCAATCCGACGCTCTGAGATATTGCTCAACTCTGTGACCCATTGCAGGTATGAGCGAATCAGCCCGGCTAGCCTCGCGAGTATCTCGCGATGCCATTCATTCGTTTCAACCTCCATGATTTCCCGACGACTTGTAACGAGCAGCCAATCCGCCTGTACATGAAGACCAACTGGTACGGTAACGCCCGTTGGCAATAATGCGAATGCTTGTCCACGGTGCGGCGGCTCTGGGATCCCATCCTGGTCGAGCGGGCAGAATACTTCTACGGAACGTTCTCGTCGCGCTTCCGCATAGACCGACTCTCGCTCCTCCGGTTTCGGCTGAATCTGTCGGTGTTCTAGGAAACGCGCAATAGCCCCTCTGGAGGGCTGATACTTAGCTGAAAATAAAACCCATTCCTTAATATCCTCGTTCTTGTCATGCCGGGCGGTGAGTTTGAAACGCGAGGTCGCTTCGTCGAGCCGATGCTCCACTTGGGTTAGTTCCCACGTCTGCCCATTCCACTCAACTTCTTCAACACCACGCCGCGCTAAGAGCGCGAGCACCAGCAAATCGCCCGATAGAACCTTGGTGATATCCTCGCCCACAGGTCCCAAACGATCGAGCCGTCTATAGAGCGCAAAACGGCAAGTCATGCCAGATGATGGTCCTTCAATTTCAGGAACGTATTCTGGCAGAACACACCCTAACCAGTAGCGTTGTCGATCTCCGAATTCCCCTACGACTTCTTTGACGCAAAATCGAAATTGCCAGGGGCCGGACGAGATGTCTACATACTCAAAGCTCTGGAAGACTGCCTTGAACCCAATTCCCATGAAACCCACAGTCCCTGCACCTTTCCTGGACATGCCTCGTACGCAAAGGGCTTCGACGTGTTCGTGATTGAAAGGTGTTCCATCATGTTCGACCACCAGCGATCTCGCGTTCTCATCGACCGCCAGTCGTATCCGTTTTGCGCCGGCATCAACGGCGTTCTGAAGCAGCTCGCCTACGTACAACCACGGGTGGGGGAATGTCTGTTGTAGGTCTTTGAGTGCTCCATAGCCGCGATCAGTAGCGTAAAACGCATGGTTCTTGGCCCGCACATCATTGATAAAGCGCTCAGCTAGGCTGTTTGCGCTGGTCGCATCGCCTGCAACCATCGTTTACCTTTCCTTGTTCTTAAACGAGCTTTGACATCCTTAAACAACCTGTCAGCAACTATTGTCTGATATAGTCGTAAGCCATATCGAACAGCTCTTGATAAGAATCAAACACTTGGTCTCTTCACTTCAATAATGCGAAACGTTCGCGCTGACGCGCCGGGCAGGTGCATGGTCACGTCATCACCTGCCACAGCGCCCAAAAGCGTCTGCGCTAGCGGAGTTCCTCGATGGACAAATCCGGCACTAAGATCAGTTTTGTTCTCCGTAATTTGCACCGTGAGTACATCGTCGACCTTTCTCACGTCGGCGTATCGGACAGTATCGCCGACACGAACCGAGCGGTCGTCGCCGAAGTCCAAGAGAGTCGACTTGATCACGTCTAAGTCACTCGATCTGGCCCCGCGGTCGTCAGATGCTTCCCCTCTCTTTCCGATCTCCACCCAGGATTGGCCTGACGAGTGTTCTGGCTTCCAAGTCTTGCGAAGCTCTTCCACGAAACCAACGAGCTTCTCGGACTCATGTCGTGGCATTCTGAACCAGTCAGTCGACCAGATACGCCAAATGCGTCCACGCCATCCCATGGACTCGAGAATCTCCTGCCTAATTCGATCCCTATCTCTTACTGACACCGCGGAATGATAACCCGCCCCATCGCACTCCACTGCTGCCAAATACACGCCAGGGTATTCCGGATGCTTGACCGCAATGTCGATTCGATATCCCGCGACACCCAACTGAGGTGTAACTTCATAACCTCGGGCTTTAAGAACATTTATGACAGAAACCTCGAAGTCACTGTCGGGTTCGAAACCGGTCTCTTCTGCGACGGCCAAGGAACCGGTGCGCGCGTATTCAAGGTAGTTCCGGAGAGCTTTCGTTCCCTCGGGCGTAGCGCCGTCAACGATGATGTCTTCAGGCCGCATAGACGTAAATAGAGCAATGGACCTTTTTGCACGGGTGAAGAGAACATTTAACCTCCTCCAACCGCCATGACGGCTAATAGGCCCGAAGTTTTGGCGCACCGCCTCGGCGCCGGCGGGCTTTCCAAAGGTGGTCGAAATGATTATGGCGTCCCTCTCGTCGCCCTGAACATTTTCAAGGTTTTTAATGAACAGCGGCTGGGCCTCAGATCTCCACTTTTCACGATAATTGTCAGCGCCGGACACAGATTGCAGACGCTCATCGAGCAACTCAGCGATTAGTTCACGCTGTTTCAGATTGAGAGTCACCACACCCAAGGACTCATCGGGCCGGCTCTTAATGTGATCGACGACCGCGTCTACAACGCGGATCGCCTCTTTGTAGTTTGTTTGATCTTCATACACAGCGTCAGCCAGATACGTCGCTCTGACACCAAGTCTGCTGCTATGTCCATATGGTGACGGGAAAACAACGAGATTGCGGTAAAAGTAATGATTGGAAAAAGCTATCAGGGAATGGTGTTGCGACCTGTAGTGCCACCGTAGGTGCCTTGTTGGTCGGAAATGCGCCAGACACACGTCCAAAATGCTTTCTGCATCGGTCGTCGTGAACTGATCGTCATCCTCGCCGACTTGGGTCATCCTCGTAAAGAATGACGTGGGCGGCAGCTGCTTGGGATCGCCGACCACAACTAATTGTGATCCACGCGCAATTGCGCCGATGGCTTCTTCCGGCTTAAGCTGGGAGGCTTCATCCATGATCACCAAATCAAATGCCGTCGCACCGGGGGAGAGGTATTGAGCGACAGCCTGCGGACCCATCATGAAGCAGGGAGTGAGTGTTTGAACGGCCTTTCCAGCCCTCTTCAACATTTTCCGGACGGGCATTCGTGGTCTCTGCTGGGGAAGCAGGTGGTTCAATAGGACCATTTCGGTTTTTTCGTCTACACGAGTCCCGTTCGTACCAGACAGGGGAACTGAAGACCTAATACATTGTGAAGCAACGTCTTTACCCCGCAACTGAATGATTTCACAGTCGATGCGCCTAAACTCCTCACGTACTTTTGAATGCTTCAGCCCAGAAAACTTGCCGAGCTGAGGGTACTTACGAAACGCGGCGCGCACAATCGACGCGAAGGTTGAATATGCATAAGCGCCTGGAATCTCATTGGGTAATACATTTTCCGCTTCAAGCAACTCCAAAAACCTTGTCAGGCCAAGTTGTTTAACCTCAAGGCGACGTGAAATATAGACTGCCCAAGGAATCGCTTCGTCGATGGATGTAGCTGCAAGCGCCGCTCTCGCATTCAATCGGCGGGCCAAATCGCTTAGCTCGTCAGAAAGCCGTGCTCCGACCCATGTTTGCAGGTCGAATTCGCCGAATGACTGCATATCTCGTGCGAATTGTTCCAGCTCCTCCAATTCAGACACCACAGGATCGAGAACTGCCAAGATGTGTCTTCCCATCACCACGGCATTAGCTGTCAGCAGCTTGTCACGAAATTCACGAGGTATTGGGAGTTTATTAATCTCCTCGCCGACGGCAAGGCAGGTGAGCATACGATCCGCGTCGGTATTCACCCCGAGAAATTGTTCTTTCAACAAATGCCTAAGTACCTGGCTACCCTCCACAATATCACCCAGTCGCTTACGCTCCAATGCCGCCTCGCACGCCGCGATTACCTGATCAAAGGTCGAGTTTGAGGGGATTTCAGTGGAGAGAAAAGGAATGTGCTGCTCGAGCGTTGCGACTACTTCTCTTGCCTTACGGAGGAGCTCGTCGATCGTCTGCTGCTCTGCCCCCATCCCCGGTATCAGCTTAGCGGTGGCAGCGATCGAAGCTGAACATATACTGCAATGTCTTTGTAACTCCACGAATTGACGCCGCATTTGTCGTGCTTCGGCCAGTTTCAGGAGTCCCGGGTTGAACAATTGAACACCCACCGTATCCATGGCCAAGACTGCTGCCCTATTCCACTGTGCTACAGAAAGGTGCGATTCGAAAGAGAATGGCTCGTCCGGCGCCGGAATGCCGAGATACTTCTGCCATGATGGATCGTTTTTCCACCGATTCTTGAGGGCGCGTAGATCCACAAACCGGTGCAAGTCCGAGAGTCGCGCAGTAGATAGCATCCGCGTTTTTTGTCTCAGCAGCTTCTTGTGGAGCAGGATTGCCGACCGCCAACTTGGCTGGAAAGTGCGATACCAAGCGTCTCCCTGCCGAAGCGTGACGATGGCCTCCGTAAGTGCCACATCGTCAGGGAGGTGATCGAGGTAAAGGGACTCCGCTAATTCTTTTTCCAATGCACACCATTTACTCTGAAGAGAGATCAAATACTGCAGAGCGGAGATGCACTTTTGGTCTCCTAGGCGCTCATGTTGGAGGTCAAGATGTTCCTCGGGGCAATCGAGTATCACTCCAGCAAATGAGTTAACTTTTTGCAAGGCATCAGTTGTAGAGTCAAATGGAATGGCCCGTTCACTACAGAAGGCCCGAATTGCTCCTATCGCCGAACCAAGGCGATCGATCTCCAATCGTAGATCGTTCGACAATTTCTGTAGTTCGACCGCGCTGCCTAAATGGCAGCCGGAGTCGGCCGCCATCATCTGCAGCTGCCGGAGTTGCACCCGCCGTTCTTCGGTTGCTTTCTCCTCCCTAACAAACCCCCGCTGCACGGTGCTCGCCAAGCCATGAAAACGTTTCAGTGTCCCTCGAAGCTTTTCAAATTCGCGACGCGCCACCTGCCCGGAACCGTCAGGTTCGAAAAATCCGCCGATCAAGTGAAGTGGAAGTTTCTCATCTGCGACTGTGAGGAGTGCGATCAAGGCTTTGCGCGCCACTAGGCCAGCGTCCTTGGTTAACCGGATCCCCTGACCGACAGCCGTGCACAACTTTTCGGTATCACTCACCAGCCTCTTCGATAATGCACAGCACTGTAAGAGCACTCGCTCGAGCCGAAGTTCGTCTCCAGGGACCATCGGGCGAGGAAAGAAACCCCAAAACGGATGTTCAACGGTGAATGGGCCCACTAGGACGTATTGTTCACTCAGGTGTTCGAGAGACTGCATGCGTCGAGATAGCTCGAGCGCGCTAATTTCGCCAGCGTCGGAAACAACAATTTCCGTTAGTACCGCCTCACCCTTGGATATCTGTTGTCGATGTTTTTCCGCCTTCCACATCACTTCATGCAGGGTCAGTCCGAATTGCGCGTTCGAATCGGCATTTAGAAGGTCAGCGTAAGCCTTGAGCTCCTTGCGATGAGCGTCTAACTCCTGAAGTTTCCGCGATAGCTCACGAGGAGCGGCGACACGATGCTCAAGTCGCTTCGCGATCTGCTCCAACACCTGCTTCTTGCTGGCCTTAGTGCTGTGTAGTTCCAAGACAAACGGATCCAACCCAGCCATTGATAGACGATTACGGACGACCTGCAAAGCAGCAAGTTTTTCGGAAACAAAGAGCACTCTGTGTCCCTTGACCAAAGATGCTGCTATCAGGTTGGTGATTGTTTGTGACTTTCCAGTTCCAGGCGGGCCTTCGATGACCACGTTGCGCCTGTTTGACAGGACATCGACTAGTGCGCTGTGCTGAGAGCTGTCGGCGTCAAATATGAGTGGTATTGATAGTGCAGGTTCCTCTTCGGCTGGATATTCTTCAGCTGTGGCATCTGTATTAGTTGGGAGTTGATCGCTCCCTGAGAATATCGTTCTCACGATCGCGTGATCTAATAGGCCGTTTTGGTCTTTCTTCTGTGGCCAGTTGTCAGGATCAAGATCGCGAACGAGCAGCATGTTCGTAAAACTCAAGAGACAAAGGGAAATGCGCCTGCGAACTGTGAAACCTATGCGCGACTTTATGACCTTTTTCAAGCTTGAGAAGTATGCTTCAACGTCGATTTCTTCGTCGTCGAGCTCCGGTAGAATGAGCCCATAGTCTTGGCGTAACTTCTCCCTGAGCGACAGGTTTTCGGTGATATCATCCCCTGTGTAGCGTACATAGAACTGTTGACTGCCACCGAATTCTTTCTTTGACAGAACAACGGGTATGCAAACCAGCGGTGCACTAAAGGTTCTGTCGCTGTCCTTCTGATCGGGAAAATCTAGAAATCCCAAGACCAGATAGAGCATGTTGGCGCCGGTCTCCTCGATGGCAAGGACAGACTCCCGCTCGATTTTGCGACAATGCTTCGCAAGGTCATCTCGATACATTGTGGCCCGCACGTACGGCTCTCCATCAAGTCCGCTGCCTTCAGGAAGGTCGAAGCTGAGCGGGACGCCCTTTCGTGTAGCCCACTCTCTCGGGTCAGGACGCGACCAACGTCCGTCCTGCATCTCCCAGTCATTACGGTTCGGCTCAGGTAGGCCCTTGATGGCAATTGTCGCTTTGCCTTCTGCGAGTTTTTCGTACAGCGCTGATGGCTGGCCTTCGACAAACTGAAGCGATTTCCCAATGGGGTGTTTGTAATTTAGCAGACGATTTCGGCCGGTGAGGTCGAGCAAGCGCAGTCGAAGTTGTGCGAGTGCGTCTCGTAGAGCCTGTCTTTCCGGTGAGTTAGTAGAGGGTTTGGAGGTAGCCATCAACAGACCTAAGGGTAAGGGTCAGCCTAGGATAGCGTACCGCGGGCTGATTCGAACAGATTTCTTGAAGGGGGGACGAGACGATGCCAAGCGTTGCCTGCTTCAAACAGCTGGCTGTATTTTCTTAAACTACGGCTGACCGATACGTTTGGATGAATGACTCCAAAGCGCATAAATGGTTCACACACGGCCACAGAGAGGCGATTTTTCCATGTTCGTCGTGCAACACCCGACCAGATGTATTCAGTCTGCTTCCGAAGGAGCTGGTGCGGCATCAACGTTAACGGCAACGCGAGTCATACGCTCTGCCTCATCTGTGGCAAAAAGCTCCGCAAAGCGCGTCTCCTTCCTGGACCGCGCTCCCACTGCATAGGCACGATACGAGTCACAGGAGAATCGGGCATCGCAGTTTCGGCAGACGCGCGTCGCAAAGAGGCTGCCACCTTCTTTGCGCTGCAGTGTAGTGAGCGGGGCGGCCGAAAAGGTCTTGTCTTCGATTGCATCGACAACCATACCGAAATCCGCAATTGTGTCTTTAACGTGGTCTCTGTCGAATGGGATGGGGATGACTGGATCCCATTTGAGCATTTCGCTGTTGATAGTGACGGGGTCCCCCTGTTTGATGGCTTGTTCTAATCCTCCCGGGAAAGAGGTTGCGATAACAGCAGTCTCATCGAGCGGTTGTCCACGGAGTTCTTGCCAGATGTGAGCATAAACGTTGAGCTGTTTTTCGTATAATTCACGGTTTTCACGAACATAGTCGGCGTCATGCGTCTTGATGTCATACATGACGGTCCTGTCCTGTTCACGAAGGATGTCCACCACTCCCTCGATCGTGTAGCGCCTCCCCTTCGGGGTCTTCTGATTGGGAAGAACCAGTGGCACTTCTGTATCGGTCACATTCTCAGCAATGTGCTGCAATTTCTGCCAATATCGGAGAACCTGTTGAAACGCATATTCTCGAATATCAGGTGTGAGACCATGGCCTCCTTCCAGCCGCATCGTACGGTAATTGTCTTCAAACGTGTCTTTTATAAATTCTTCGATCTGCTCAGCGCCGAGCTGGTTTGTCATGCAGATCCCTCCTTTGCCCGTTGCGCGATCAGCAGGTGGTGGAGATCCTCGATGGTCTTGTGCACCAAGCTGCCAAAGAACTGAGTTTGTGCGCGCGACGGAACAAACCCATATTTGCGGAACACCATATACTGTCGTGCGCATTTTTGGTAAAGAAGATAGTCGCTAGTATATGAGTAATTCTTTGGCAGATCGTCCGTACTCAGAACAGCGTTAGGAATGGTTTTCAGCTCCAATTCACTCAGCGGAGCTGCATGGTTCGCAATGACATCTGCAAGTCCTTGATGAGTGGAGATCCCAGGGCCACGGGGATTCGCGAAGATGAGGATGTTTTGGGGCCTCGACAGAGACACATAAAACATGCGCATGATATCAAATTCGTTACACCGGTCCAGTGGCTCTGCCGGCCGCTGGACCAGCGGACGAACGAGTTCTTCGATTCTCTGCGCACCGCGATCCGCTTTCCTTGGACTGCCAAGGACCACGACTGGGAACTCCAAGCCTTTGGCTTGATGAATCGTAATAAATGGTATCCTGCCTCGTGGGAAGGGATCATTCGCATCTTCGACCTCTGATTCACCGAGGCGGTAGAGAGCGTACAAATATGAACTGAACAGGAACCTAACGAAGAGGCCGTCTGTAAGAAATCGGCCTGTGATCATTGGAGAATATTCGTCGGTAAATCGGGCCAGATATTGCGAGATGAGTGCCAAATTGTAGGTGGGAGCTTCATCCTTGCCACTCTCCGCATCATCAAACATGTTCTTGAAGTGCTCGAATGCCATGGCCTGGTAAAAGAGATCGAGAACACTCCAGTCAACCGAACTAGCGGTCGTAAGCACGTAGTGCAAGTTGAAGGGACGTCCCTCACTCTCCCTCTTCTGTATTACACGTTCCATGTAAGGGCTGCGGAGTGTAGCCACCGCCGGTGCGCTCAATCCCGGCGTAGACGCAAGAGTGGGTCGCATGTGGAGCTCAACCTTCTTTTCTACATCCCAGCCTTTGGCCCCGCACCGTCCCAGAAGCTTTCCATAGTCAGCTGTTACCTGTTGAAGTTCTTTTTGCCGGCTATCGATGAATCGCTCCAGTTGCGAATCCTTCCGAAGCAGTTCTGCCACTCTAGCGGTACAGTTGTCCGTCCAAGAGACGAACTCCGCGTAATCCCGGCCCGGAAAGTGTCCTAGGGGCGGTTTCCCAAAGATCTTCGTGAAGATGCCAAACAGCGCCAGTGCTTCGGGAGCATCAAGGAAGCGCCCGGCTCTCGGGGCATAGACTTGAAGCCCTTGGGCCTCGAGAGCAGACCTCATCCTTGTAACCATTACGCTCTTGAGCGATGGAAAGAGGAAAGCTATTTGGTTCGGATCGTTAACCTTGTTTTCATCGATAAGCTTACGCACGACTCCCGCAATCTCGGCGCACGCAATGTCAGGTTTTACCGGGTCCGTTTTGAAGACTGAGGGAAGGGCATCGAGGCTGTGCGCTGTGATGTTCTTGCCCACTACTCGATAAGATCCTCCGTCAGAACGCCTCCAGTCGCATCCTTCGATAAAGCTCGTGTAAGAGTCTACGATGCCTTTGCGTGAGCGGAAATTGACGCTTAATGAAATACGCGTGGGGTTCTTGCCAAAGCGTTGCTGACAACGTTGCGGAAAATCAACAAAATTCTCAACGGTGGCACCGCGAAACCGATAAAGCGCTTGATCGTCGTCCCCCACGACGCAAAGGTTTTTGTGCCTTCCTGCCAATAGAAAAAACAAAGATTCTTGAATCGGGTTGGTGTCCTGATATTCGTCAACGATGACATGTTCAAAGATTCGATTTGCATCGCTAAAGCGTTCCACCCGCTCAACAGCTGCCTGTTGAAGAAGCGACAGATCCACTCGCTTCGGTCCGTCTGCCGGCGCAAGCAGTTCGCGGTAGGCCCCGTAAGCCCGCAGCATTTTCTTCAGGGCGCTGTCCTTTGTGCGCTTAATGGCGTCAGGCGGGTCGAGTGACTCTTCGGTCAAACGGTTGAACAACTGAATTAGGCTAGTCACGGCCCGGTGCCTGGAGAGCGAGGCTTGCCCGCTGAAAAATTCGTTGATTTGCTTGTTGTCTATTTCAGCGGCATCCAGAATTTGTTGCCAATTGCGCCGGCGATAAACGAAAAAATATTGCCCGACGCCGTCTAGAACACCGGGAATCGCACCGCGGCGACGATCGGCTGAGAAACGTCGATCAAGCAAGAGCTGCTGGCACAATGAATGAACAGTCCCCACGTACATTCGCGATGTGTCGTATTGCAGTCCGGTGTGGTTCGCCGCAATGCCTAAGAGCGCACGTAAACCCTGCCGAAGCTGAAAGGCTGCTTTCTCGGTGAAGGTGCCGAGAAAAATAGCGTTGGGGTCTACCTTTCTGAAGGCGATTAGATTGACGACTCGCCATAGGAGAACTCGCGTCTTGCCTGATCCTGGTCCAGCCGTCAAGAATAAAAGGCCGTCGTCTGCCAGGATAGCGTCGCGCTGAGAAGGGGTAGGTAGGAAGCCCGTTTCTTTCCAGAGATCCTCGATCTGCACGCGGATAGAATGCCCTTGCCAGTGAAGGATTGCAATCAGAAAAACGTTGGGCGAAGCCCCCTAAATCCTCTTAGTAGTATTGCTTTATGTACTCGTAAGCTTTATCGAACAGTTCTTGATCGGTGTGCAACTTGTACTTAAGCAGCGTACGCCGCAGTTCCTTCTGAACCAAGCGCTCCCCTTGGCTCGTGTGCTGCCAATCGGGGAACCGTACTTTTCTGACAATGTCGTCGATATCGCTAACAATGCGTTCCACAATAATATGAGTATTCTTATTTTTGGCCTCCCGGAACAGTTCCGTCAGCGCTTCCTTGGCGCGGTCGCGTTCCACTGCCGGGTTCACTTCCTTCTCGGCTTCGACCACTTCCTTGGCCAGTTGAAGGACTTCTTTTAGGAACTCCAGACTCGTCAGGAAGCCCTGTTCATGACGCTCTTTGATCTTTTCCAGCCGTTCTCCAAGGGCCGTAAATTTAGGGTTGCCGGCATGCCTGCGTAGCCGAGCCACGACTTGGATTTCCACCTCTCGTGCCTTCCTCTCCGGCTCAGAGGTCTTGAGGATCTCCTCCAATACCTGCGCGTCCATGACTAGTGTTTCAACGTCATCGCGGACCGACTCTACATGAACGTTCTCGTTAATGAGCTCGACCGTTTTGGCGCCAAGAGCATGCCAGAGCAGCCTGCCGTTACCGCTGGGTGGCTTCACTGATTCATATACTTGCGTCAGCCAGCGGTAATCCTTTTCGTAGGGACTAAGCACCGGATCTGGCGAGAGCGCCTCCCAAATCTGTCCCAAGAATGAGTATTCGCCCGCAAATTTATCCCGCATCTCGTTATTGGGGAGGCGCTGCTGCGCGGCCATCAGCCCCTCGTACCCTCCTACGGCCCGATCCAGACCCCCAAAGAACGCGAGACTCTTCTGCACCTGAACCGGAAGTTCCTTGCGCAGTTCGTCAATATTGGAGACGACTTGCTGGACGGCCTTCTCGTCGAAGTTCAGAGCCCGAGCCACATCGTCGAAAATGCCGATGTAATCCACAATCAAGCCGTGTGTCTTGTCCTGTCCGAAAGTCCGGTTGGTCCGGCAAATGGCCTGCAGAAGGTTGTGGTCCTTCATCGGCTTGTCGAGATACATCACCTGCAGGATCGGGGCGTCAAAGCCGGTCAGCAGCTTGTTTGTGACGATTACAAACTTTAACGGATCAACAGGATCCCGGAACCGATCCAGCAGCTTTTCTTCGGCATCTTTGTCGCGGACGTGCTGCCTCCATTCTGTAGGATCACTCTGTGCGCCTGTCATTACGACGGCACTAGCCTCAGAACCGATCAGGTCGTCCATCGCTCTCTTGTAAAGCACGCAGCATTCGCGGTCGAAGACGACAACCTGCGCTTTGAAACCGTTCGGTTCCACCTTGCTGTAGAAATGCTTGACGATGTGGCCCACCACCGCTCGGACGCGCTCAGGATTCTTGACCAGTACGGCCATTTTGGCGGCGCGCTTCGCCAGATCGTCGCGGTCTTGTTCGCTCAGGTTGTCGGTGATCTGCTTATACGCTTCGTCGATGGCCGCCTTGTCGATCTTCAGCCGAACCTCAGGCGCCTCGAAATGCAGCGGCAAGGTCGCTCTGTCCCGGATCGACTCCTGGAACGAGTAGCGGCTCATGTACCCCTTCTCGTCTTCCTCCGCGCCAAAGGCCCAGAAGGTGTTACGGTCGGTGCGGTTGATTGGGGTGCCCGTAAGGCCAAAGAGAAACGCGTTAGGTAACGCTTCCCGCATATTGCGGCCGAGGTCGCCTTCCTGGGTGCGATGGGCTTCATCCACCATCAAGATTATGTTTGAGCGTTCATTGAGCTGGCCACCGGCCTCACCGAACTTATGAATCGTGGTAATCAGAACTTTCCGCACGTCCTGCGAAAGCAACCGTTGCAATTCTGAACGTGATGCAACGCCGACCATGTTTGGCACGTCTGACGCATTGAATGTTGCTGTAATCTGGGTGTCCAGATCGATACGGTCCACCACAATCATCACTGTCGGATTGCCCAGCTTGGGGTGAAGCCGCAGCTTCTGCGCAGCAAAGACCATGAGCAATGATTTGCCGCTCCCCTGGAAATGCCAAATCAGGCCTTTCTTGGGACGGCCTTTCAACACGCGGTCCACGATTTGATTGGTCGTGAAGTATTGCTGGTACCGGCAGATGATCTTGATGCGCCGGTGCTTCTTGTCCGTTGCGAACAGGGTAAAGTTCTGCAGAATATCCAGAACTACCTCAGGCCGGAGCATGCTGGTGACAGTCGCTTTCACGTGGCGAAGCTGTCCCTCCGGGGCATTCTCATACTCACGCCAGGGACCCCACATATCAATCGGCATGCGGACGGAGCCGTATCGGAACAAGCGCCCTTCGGTGGCAAAAGAGAAGACGTTGGGAACGAACATGGCCGGCACTTGTTTTTCATAAATGTCGTTGATCTGGAAGGCACCGTCGAACCACGTTACCGCGCTGCGCGTGGACGTCTTGGCCTCACCGATGACCAGCGGGAAACCATTGATCAGGAAGACAACGTCAAACCGCTTCTCCACCGCGGCAGCCTGGTAGATCCATTGATTCGAGACGATAAGCCGATTGTTACTCACCTGTTCCACATCAAACAGGCGCACAGGAACGTGCTCGCCATGGGGGCCGAATGGCATGGTCTTCTCGCCCCGCAGCCAAGCCATCAGATTTTCATTGGCACGGACAAGGCCGTCCGCCTGAACCGAGAGAATGCAGGCGCGCAGCTGGTAGATGACTTCGTCCGCTCGGTCCGGCTGAGCGGCAATCTCGGGATTGAGGTGGATCAAGGCCTCACGAACCCAAGTTTCAACCAGCACATCATTGCTTTGGCGCGGGATGTTTGATGCGACAAGGTAAAGCCAGCCGGATTTCCCAGCTGTCTCGAGGATCATCCGTTCAACTGTGTTGGCTTCCGTGAACGTTCCTGGCACTTCTCCATCTTCAGAGTCTTGCGGAAAACTGATTTTGGCTACCGTGATTGGCGCCATGAGCTCTCGTAGCTTGGCTTGCAATGTCTGATCGTTCTTTAGTCTCTCTATCGCTTGAACAGGCATTTCAACGTCAACAATGGTGCTGCCCTTGCGAATCGAGACGGTCACTACGTCACCAGGACAAAGATCCAGCGCGGCTGAAATTGCGGCTATCGTCCGAGCGCGCTCCCCATCGTTGAATTTGACCGGATCAAGGTCCAGATGGAATCTTGCAACGTCCCGGGCGTCGTCGTCGGACTGACTTCGGTAGCGTTTGACCCATGGATTTTTCTTGTATTCCAATAGAGTCTGACGGCTCCACTTCTCATCTTCCGATCGCTTGTGGCAGACGGCGCACAGCACCAGCAGATTCTCGAACTTATGTTCCTGTTTGACGCTCCAGGCGACGATGTGGGCTTTCTCTAGCGAGGTTGGCTCACCGCAACACGCGCACCGATGACCGCACTCGACCATGAGCTTGCGTTGTGTATCAGCCGGAATGTCGGGGCGTCCGTCAGGCATTGCGGAACCTCTTTCGCAGATGCTGCTAACCTAATGTTTGTGAAATTCAATATCCAAAGTATTCGTTACATAAAGTTGCTAACAAAAGTTTAGTACTCAGGATTCCCCTCTTACATGTATCGGCGAAGGCATGCCCTTTCTGGCAGCTCTCAAGGAATCGCTGCTGCTCCGCTATCGACGGTGCCGGCACAAATTCGTTAAGCAATGCTGATCCACGGATGTTCTTCTGAACTCCTCCAGCCGACAACCGAGTCATGTGCTTCCGTCCTCCTTGCGAATTGACATATTCGCGGAGGTAACTGGGCAACAATTTGGAATCCAATCGAAGTCTGATCAAGAAAGCGCCTGGAATCGATGGGATACCGCTATAACCGTAAACAGCTCCAATGCCACATGTGCCACTTCGGCTGATGAGAAAGTCGCCATCCCTCAAGATGTGTGTGGACATCTCTGCTACCGCGAGATTCACGCGGGGGACACTACGGTAATCGATTTCGCCGTTTTCGGCGATGTCGGTCGTGCGGATTTGAGCTATTTCGCCATGCGCAGAATAAAGAGCATTGCTAAATCGAGGCCCATATGCCGACTCCAATACCGCCTCTCCCAAGCGCAGTGTTGATTTCGCTACTTCAGCAAAGTGTTCCTCAACGTTCGCAGAATTGACGGAATTCAGCGAAGCCAGCAACTCGATTTGTGCTCGAATATTTTCATCCAATGTCCACACCATTTCCGCGATGCAATGCTGCTGGTCATTCGGCGGAAGGTCGAACTCAAAATCTGCAAGGCTACTCCAGTTCGTGCGCGGCGAAAGTGAACCTGCTGAGGTTCCTACCGCATGCTCAAAGAATCGCTCAGACAGACAGATGAAGGGCAGGAGATCCGGGAGCAGCCGATCGTCTTTCGGGGCGAGAACATATATGTCTCCTGAGACCACGGCATCAAACTCCGCCGCAGCCACTTTGCGCTGATAGGCGCGGCGCTTGCCGAAAAGAACCTGTCCCGGCCGGCAACGGCGCGTGAAGGTAGTTCCATCAGCTACATTGCCCCAGGAGTGGACGTGTAGAGAGCTGGGTTCTAAGTGCTCCAGCCCTATGAACCGCTCCAGCCCTGCTTCAGCAGGATTGTTCACAGTCTCGTTGACATTCTCTACCACCTCGCCAAAGCGCACGCGGCTCCAGTTGGACCTGTCTGCAAGCAAGCCACAGGTTTCCCGGGCGCGAAGCTCCTCCACCTTCGGTACTTTTAAGTCTGGCAGGACTTGCCGCAAAGCGTGCACCATCTCTTGTTGCAACTTGAGCCAATCATCCAGGGCAGATTTCAAGGCACCGTGCTCAGGTGCGCTCTTCTCACCATTGGCACCGGCTGGTGCTACGTATAACGGGATGCTGAGGCTGAAATCCTGCGCCCGAATCTCATCCATTGTGCCGACTCGCGCAAATCCAACCTCGTTCTTAAATGCCTTGTACGCTCCGGCAACATGCTCGATGTGTTCTTCTGTGAGAAAGCTCTGCGCCCTCTCGCGGGTAACCTCGTTGACGGCGTTGATGAAGAGAATCTTGCCTTTGCGTGCTTTGGGCTTGGCTGACCGGCAGATAACCACGCACGCTTCCATCGGCGAGTTGTAAAAAAGGTTAGCTCCAAGCCCGATGACGCACTCAATCAGGTCCGCCTCGACGATCCTGCGGCGCATGCCTGCCTCTTCCTGGCGGAAAAGCACACCGTGCGGAAACAGGATGGCGCAACGTCCGGTCTTGGCCTTAAGGCTGCAAAGAATGTGCTGCCAGAAGGCATAATCAGCGCGGCCTTGTGGTGGAATGCCATAGAGATTCCTACCCCAGGGGTCGGAACCAAACGCTGTGCGGTCCCACTGCTTGATGGAATAGGGCGGATTCGCCAGCACCACGTCAAATTGCTGGAGCTGATCACCACGCACGAACTTGGGCTCTGAAAGCGTATCGCCGCGAACAATCTGAAAATCCTCAATGCCATGCAAAAAACAATTCATCCTGGCGATGGAGGATGTCATGAGGTTCCGCTCCTGCCCGTAAAGGCGGACGTTGCGCCACTCCTTGCCTTGCCGGCGGAGGTGAGTAATGCAGGAAAGCAACATGCCGCCGGAACCGCACGTTGGATCGTAGATGGATTCGCCCGGCTGTGGCTGAAGAATCTCAGTCATTAGGTGGACTACGGTGCGGTTGGTATAGAACTCGGCGGCGGTATGGCCGGAGTCGTCCGCAAATTTCTTGATCAAGTATTCATATCCCTGACCCAGTTCATCCTCCGGCAAATTCGCAACCGTCAGATCTAGCGTGCTGAAATGCTCGATAAGATCGCGCAGCATGGCATCGGAGAGCCGGTCTTTGTTGGTCCACTGCGCATCCCCGAAGATGCCATAAAGCTTTTCCTGATTCGCGGTCTCAATAGCGCGCATGGCCGTCTGGATTTTGTCCCCAACATGCGTGGTGACGTTCCGCACCTCGCGCCAGTGGGCTTCTTCAGGAATCTGAAAACGATGACGTTCCGGAAAAGCCGCAAACTGCTTATCGCCGCCAGACTCCGCGAGCGCATCCTGCGTCTCCTCGTCGAAAACGTCACACAGCCGTTTGTAAAAGAGCAGAGGAAAGATGAATTGCTTGTAGTCGCCGGCGTCAATAGTCCCACGCAGGAGCGTCGCCGCGCCCCAGAGATACGATTCGAGTTGTTGTTGAGAGATGCGGTTGCTCATGCCAGCTTTTTATGGATCCAATGCCACTTCTTGTAAGCATTCTCCATGCATTTGTCGAAAGCACGGTCTGTGCGGAGGAAGCCGAGATTCTGCTCCTCGATCTTTTGCACGTAGTCGCGGTCGTTCATCAGATCTGAAAGCAGAGGACGGACTCTCGCGGTCGCCAGCCAGGCAAGAAGGTCGGTGAAATCAGCTGGGACTGTCATTGAACGGCCATGCTGCTCAGCAAGCTCTTCGATGTTTTCATGGTTCAGAAGGCCTTGGCACAATAACGCCCACAGCAGATTCCGGGCTTTCGATATGAACCAATACTTTTGCTGCCCCTTCTGAGCAATCTCATACGCCAGTTTGCGCAATCGAAACTGTACCTTGTAGCAGAGCAGGACTTGGCGAGAATCAGCTTTCAGCCGGGCTTGTCTGAACACCTGGTCATACACTTTGTCATCCTCGAAAACTCGCCGCATCTCCGACAGGCGACTAATTAGCCCATCTGTAAGGAGAAATGTCTGTGTAAGCTTAAGCATTTGGACGGCCTTGGATTCTTCGGTAATACCGTATTCCTCGAGATCTTCGGTGCCAAGCTGGTCAAAGGCATTTTCCTGACGTTCGTAGTAAATCCCGATATCGTTACGGAATTTGTCCTGGAGTTCGAGCTGGATCAGATCGTTCGCGTGCAAATTCCACGCCTCAACCGGGTTCTGGCGATTGTTGTTGATGGTAACGCGGGTCACAAATTTTTGTTCCGCGTGTGTGATCACTTTGCAAGGTACTCTGATTTCATTAAAGGCGCCTTGACCTTCAGCCAGTTTTGGATTGTCTTTATTGTCCTCTCGAAACGATGAAATTGAGGTAACCGTCTGGGCGCCATTGAGCAGCCGAGGGGAGGTCAGATTCCATTTGCCATCGACTTCTTCAACCTGTTCAGCAAATAACGTTATACCGTTGTGGTTGAAGGCGAAGACGGCTGGATCCTCAGACTTATCCAGCACAATTTGCTTTAGTGCCTTTGTAATTGCACGATTTACGTATTGACTCTCGCCCAATCCGTAGCGGATGTTACTGTCAAAAAACCGCGCGCCTAAGTCCTTATGCATCCGGTGAAGGTCCATCACCCTGATGAAGGTTACGTACATTTGTTCACCATCCGGTCCCAAAACCGCTATAGGGGTGGTGAGGGGCACCTTGAAAGTGGTGTTCTGGCGAGGCGTTCGGACCGATCCGACCCTTCCTGAAGCGGACCTGAATTCCACAACCACCCGAACGGACTGTCCCTCAAAAAATTGTTCGATCAAATATTTCTTGTTTTCAAGGTCCTCGCGCAGCTTATCCAGCGCCTGGCTTCGCTCTGCTTCTTCTGGATCGCCGGTAAAAACAAACCGGAAACACACTTGATCGATCAGTGCGCGGTTCTCGACAAGGCAACTTCGAAGCTGCAGCAGAAGTTGGTTCTTCAGATCATCTTTGTTGGGCTTGACGAAGATGCGCTCCAAACCACTGTCGATAAGCCTTTGTAATGAACCCTTGAATTGACCGTAAGATTCGGAATATTTGAACTGGAACAGATAGAGGTTACGACGCTGCTCATCGAAATGAAAGCCATCGATTCCATAGTCGTGGCCGCCGAACGCAACCTGGTTCAGAGCCTTTTCCCGCGGAACGCCATGCTCCTTTTCCAAATATAGAAGGCCGAAGTAGTCTTCCCGGACGCCACCGCACGTTGCTCTAAGGTCCGAAAATGTCTGATCGACTTGACGTTGTGTAATCATCGTTCTTCCTCGCTTGGGGCCTTCGATTCCAGGAAACCTTCACGCAGCAGAATATTTACGAGATTGCTCTCAGCTGCCATAGCAGCGGTGGCAGCTTCCTGGAGTCTTTTCATCGCTTCCTCAACCGTAAGCAACTCTTGGTTGCTCTTTGGCTCTACATACCTCGGAATGTTGAGGTTGTAATCGTTGGTCGCGATGTCGTTGAGGCTCACCACACGGGCGATGCCCTCAACATCCTGGTAGTCACGGAACCACCCGTAAATACGTTCAACATGCTGGGGCAAGAGCTCATTCTGGGCCCGGCCAGTCTTGAACTCGCGCGATGCATCCAGGATCAGTACCTTCTTTTTGCGATCTTTCTTCTTCCGCTGGCGAAGCACGAGTATGCAGGCAGCAAGGCCCGTCCCGTAAAAAAGATTTGGTCCAAGTCCGATAACGGCTTCGAGCAGATCCATGTCGAGAATCCGTCGGCGGATCTCACCTTCCTTCCCCATACGGAAGAGAGCTCCATGGGGCAGGACCACGGCCATGCGGCCGGTTGCCGGAGCCATGGACTTGATCATGTGTTGCACCCACGCGTAATCGCCGCTTTTACCTGGGGGCATGCCGGCAAAGTTCCGCCCAAAGGGGTCGCTCGCCCAAACTTCTTCTCCCCATTTTTCTAAGGAGAACGGCGGGTTGGCGATGACGCAATCAAAAGTAGCGAGGTTGTCGCCCGAGAAAAAAGCCGGCTGACGAAGAGTGTCGCCTCGTACAACCTGAAAGTCCGAAGCGCCATGCAAGAACAGGTTCATCCGAGCGATGGCAGAGGTGGTGAGGTTCTTCTCCTGCCCAAATAGTTTGCCCCAAAGCGTGCGATCATCTCCGTGATTCGCACGAACGTGATGAATCGCTTCCAGCAGCATGCCGCCGGTGCCGCAGGCCGGATCATAGATGGACTCACCCTCCTTTGGATCGAGCATGTTGACCATCAGCCGGACGACGGATCGTGGCGTATAAAATTCACCCGCCTTCTTGTTCGTAAGGTCGGCAAACTTCTTGATGAGGTATTCGTACGCTTGGCCCAGGATATCCGCCTGAGCATCCACGTTGCCCAGCGAGATACCAGAAAAGTGTTCAATCAGGTCGCGTAGCAGTGAATCAGGGAGGCGGTCTTTATTAGACCACGCTGCATCGCCGAAAATGCTATAAAGCGTTTCCGGGTTTGCCTTCTCAATGCCGCGCATGGCCTTTTGCAAAGCTTGGCCAACATTCGTGGTGACCACGCGGACATCATTCCAATGGCAACCCTCTGGAATTTGGAAGCGGTAATTCTGAGGGAAAAGGGCGTATTCTTCGTCACCACCGGATTCGGCCAACGCTGCCGCGTATTCCTCGTCGTACACATCCGAGATGCGTTTGAAAAACAGGAGCGGGAATACGTACGTCTTGAAGTCAGCGGCGTCCACCGGACCGCGCAGAATATTTGCGGCCTCCCAGAGGAGGCTTTCAAGCGCTGAAATGCTATAGGTCATATGCAGGCAATGACATGTTCGGCTAAGGAATGCAGTTTAACAAAAGATTCCCGGCCCCAAACCAGTCGCAAGAAATAGCAGACCCTCCACGTGGTAAATCGCTTTCTTCTTATTCACGTCCGGGTTGAAATTGCAGCTCTTCCAGATTTCTTCCAGGTTAACGGCCATAGATAATTCGAGGGGTGTTGCCAGGAATTGTAGCCCAACTTGGCTCGCAATACGAGGGACAAACCAAGTTTTGTCCACAATTCGCTGTGCTCGCAAGGAAGTTACGGCAGGGGCGTTGCGAAAGCTAAAAACTCTTATTTGCTGACCTGTTTGGCCCCATGGGCAACCGCTCGGTAAACTGTACCCAGACCGAGTCGTAGTTGTTGTGAGATGGCTCGCCAAGACACGCCTTGGCTTCTAAGGAGTAGGATCTTTGTAGGGTCCACGGGTAGCCTTGGACGACCGATCTTCTTCCCTTTGGCTTTGGCATTTCGGAGGCCAGCTCTTACCCGCTCTTGGATCAATGCTCGCTCAAACTCAGCCATGGCGCCGATGATCTGAAACATCAGCCGCCCTGATGGCGTGCTCAAATCTAAATTGTCGCGCAGGCTAATGAATGCGATTCCGTATGCACTCAAGTCCGCAAGAGAATTGACCAAATGCTTCAGGCTGCGCCCGAAGCGATCAATCTTCCAAACCAGCACAGCATCAAATCTGCACCGCTGGGCATCAGCCATGAGGCGATTGAGAGCTGGCCGGAACTCTTTGGATCCCGAAATGCCCTTGTCGATGTACTCCTCATGAATGCTCAAGCCCCGTCGCATCGCATACTCCCTCAACTCTGAAAGCTGCATCTCGGGGTCTTGTTGGCCGTTGAGAGTCGATACGCGAGCATACAGAGCTACGCACTGTATTGGCCTGTTGTGAGAAAAGACGGATGAGATATTTTTGCTCCTAGCCATTAGCCCTCCTTGTGGATGCGATATTCATCGGATCTTCTTGCCATCCGGCTTCCGCTTTGCGACGGCGTGCTTGACCCTTGATTGACCGATAGCGTCTTTCTTCCTTCGAGCGCGGTGCTTCTTCCTTTGCCTCGCAAGTTCTTGCCGGCGCTCTTCGGCCTGAATGAACACATCATCCGGGTCGCGCAGTTCCTTTTCGCGTGCCGAGCGCACCTTGCCGAACCTAAACATGTCGTGTGACTCAATTCCGTCCAGTTTCTCCAACACGTCCTGATTGATCTCGGCCTGCAACTCCTGGGCGTAGGATTGATAAAGCCTTGTAAACTTCGCGGTAAACACACCATATTCCCGTAGCGCGGCGCAGTGTTCGACGATATTGGTAAAGGAGAGATTAAGGCGGTAGACGGTGTGATAGATGCCCAGTTTACCGGTGGCGTCGCGGTCAGCCACGGTTGCCTCCAGCGTGGATGCTCCCGGAATCGGATTGTGTGCGCTCGGGAGATGTGGAAACAGCAATGTCGGCGTTGTCATCTTTTATTCGCAGGAGCCAGAACAGAACGTCGAACAGAAGGTCCAAGAAGGCATTTGGGAGTCTGAAGTTCATGGCAGAAAGATAGTCTCATATATATGTCAAATACACAACTAACTATGTCATTGACTCTCTATTTTGGGTTTAACGATGTGCTCGTGATAGCGTCCAACCGTGATCATCATCAGTGGTGGCCAGATCAGGGCTGCTCGTGCTCTCTTGGGATGGACTCAGAGAGAGTTGTGCAGAAAATCAAAAGTCGCATTCGGAACTATTCAGCGGATGGAGAAGTCTGACGGTCCGGTTGCGGCCAGAATGGACACGGTCAGCAAGGTCGTCGCGATCTTTGAGAAGGCAGGCATCGAGTTCCTAAATAGCGATAGTCCCGGACTCAGATTGCGAAAGAAAGAAATAAAATAGAAGTTACACGCCAGTGGGTATATCGTCTTGATCTGCCAAGATCAGAATCCTTCAATACGTCCAATCTTTGTGATTCAACGTGCGCGGTTAAGTTCCTCACGACTCATTCGCTACCGCGTATAAACCGGTTCATATATCCATAAAATGCTCATTTGTTGTATTCCATCAGCAGATGGACGATCTCGTGAACAACGATATATTCCAGACGTGATGGTGCCTTTTGGCCAAACTCTAAATTCAGCCAGATGCGTCGATAAGCAAAGTTGCATTTGCCCCAGCGGGCTTTCAGGCTCTTATTTCCCCAAGCGGACGCGAATCCTGAATTTAAGGGCCAAAAACCACTGTGCTTCCTCTTGTCTATCTTGAGCAGCGGCACTAAGGTGTAGCCGATGTCCGTGCCGGCCACAGAGCACGTCGCAGGTGCTCCAGAGTGAGTTAGAGTTTGGACTTCTTTCTCTAAGGCCATTGCGGTATGGGGTTGCCTGGATGGTAGCAATGAGTGCGGAATGATGGATATAACGGGACTCTCTTGGATCTCAAAAAATAATATAAAGAACCGGTTTTTCCACAGGGAATGGCAGATGAACAAAGGGGCAAGCCGCTTATGATTAAGGTAAGGCTTAAAAAAAGGCGTGATGGCTGACCAGGAATTCGAGCGCATAGTCCAGGAAGGAATGGCTGCGCTCAAAAAATCGCGAGAGCGTCTCAAAGCCGACTGGGATAAACCCCGCGATTGGGAAGAAATCACGCCAGAGCCTCTGAAGCCCGCTGTTATGCATATCCGCCGAGAGTTTGAAACGGCTGCATGGCAGTTGTCTGAGCAGGTGGAATGCGTTTGCTATCTGTGCCTTCATCCCGAACTTACCACCTCACCGACTTACAAAGGCGGTCCCAATTTGATACAGGCGGACCTTCGGGAGACCTGGCACCTGCAGTTCGAGGGCATGACAGAATCCGAGCGCTTCGCCCATTGGACTAAGCAATATGGCCAGCTGTTGAAGAAAAATGTAGCCGTGCCATTAAATGCATTTCTAAAAATCGGCTTAGCTCAGGAAAGCCAGCTCCCACTTCCAGCGGTGGAATGGGCCAAAACTCTCACGCAAGGATTGCTGTTTTCGCTTCGATGGACTGTCCCGCACCTGATCAAAAAAATGTGTGATGAACAGGAAAATAAACTAGATCTCGATATCAGCACTTTTGACGCGTGGAGCGGATGGGTTTACTGGCGCGCCCCCAGATTCGTCTTCATGCAACCATCGGGGAATGCTCCTTATGACGCCGCAACGGCGTGGCAGAGGGCGGAAGACGCGGAGTTTACTGAGCAATTGCTGCGGGGTCTTACAAGTAAGATGCTGGATCCCGCCTGGTTCAATGTGGACAAATTGGCCGGAGAGGCATATGTCGCTCTCGCATCTACCCCCGCAATTGATCTCTCCGGATTGCACCATCAAAAGCCAATGGCGCAATCGGAGAGCGACGTAGCGCAGCGTGATTTAGAACTTCCGGTGAGGCAACAACAGGACAACACAAATGAACTTCCGCTGATCCATTCTGCGCCTCACCAGGGCGCACGCTCCGCTTCGCCGGATCCAGTGGCAGTTGCTGTTCAAAACGAAGCCAACGATATACGCAGAAGAATACGTCACTTTGAGGCCAAGATTGCCGCTATAGAAACACAGATTGGAGCGCTTCAACAATCCATGGCCCAAGCGATTGTTCAAGGTAAATCGACGTTCCGGCCCGGCGATATTCAGAAAGCCATTTGGAGACTCCATGAAGATAAGAAAGAGCTTGAATTCCGGCGCGATGACTGGCAGTTGAATCTCAACTCTGTCATGTCATCTTTGAAAGTTACCCAAGACGTATCAGAAAACAGAGCAGTCGCTCCGTCTACGCTGCCAAGTTCGCCTGTTTCCAATTCGAGAAAGAAGAGAACGGCCCGCACGAAAGCCCCGTGCTTCGATGCTGCGGTGACTCTGCTTAGAAAGGATCCTAAGCTTCCATTAGTTGAGTTTTGCCGGGAAATTGATTTCAAAGCGGCGCAGTATCCATCGGGTCAGAAATACAAGCCGCCAGTGTCATGGAACGCACGGACCTTCTATGATCAATACCGCGTACGGAGCAACACTGTTTCACGATTTCTCAGCGAGGTCAGGAAACATATCGCTGCTCATCCGTCGTAGTCTAAGCGTGACATCTTTCACTGCACCGCAGCTTTTGCTGCAACATTACGGTAACGTTACCGTTAATTACCGGTAATATTTTGATCGCACTGCAAATGTAAGCAGATCAACTGTTTGCCTGCTGTAATTGTCTTATCGCCGTAAATGATCCGTGACTTCTGCACGTTCTTCTTGAAACATTGACTCCTACGGACAGTAAACGCCTCTTAAGGATCGTTGAACCGCAGGGAGCCGACAATGGACTATTCACATCAAGAAGCTTATGTAAGCCCGGAGGAAGCGGCCGCTTTCTTAAAAGTAAATCGCCTGAAGATTATCCGTATGGCCCGTTCGGGCTCTGTGCCGGCGCATCCGCTTGGGACTGGGAAGAGACGACAGTGGCGCTTCAAACTTTCAGAGCTTGATAAGCATATGCAGGGTGGTATAGAAACAAATCACCCGCCCGTGCGCCAATGAAAGGAATGTAAATGGCGCAACGGCATCAAAACGGGCATCTCAGAAGGGCGAAGCGCAGGAGCGGACCAGTGTGGGAGTTCCTTTGGAGGGAAACAGGTGCGGATGGCAAACGCCATCAACGCACACTTGTCATTGGCTCACTCAAAGAGTTTCGCACGGAGCGGGATGCTCTGGCACAGATTCAACTGTTAGAACTAACATTAACCGCGATTCCTTACCGACTTCGGCGTTGCTCACTTTCTCTGGCTTGGCGGATCACTATCGCAAAACCGAGCTTGTGAGTGGCACCAAGACTGCGAAAACTCAGGAGATCTACTGCGTCTACCTTTCGCGCTGGATTGAACCGAGATGGGGATGCGACTATCTGCACAGCATTAAACCCGTACTGGTCGAGGCGTGGCTGCGGTCACTTCCTTTGGCTGACGGCAGCAAGGCAAAAATCAGGAACATCATGTCAGCAGTGTTTAGTCACGGAATCAGGTACGAACTGACCGATAAGAATCCGATCAAGGCGGTGAGGCAGTCTGCCGGACGTGCAAGGGTGCCGCTGCTATTGGACGTTTCGGAGATTTACCGGTTGTTTGATGTCCTGGCTCTGCGTGAGCGTTCAATGGTCATTACCGACGCACTGACAGGTATTCGACGTGGTGAGCTGATGGGACTCAAATGGGAAGACCTGGACTTCATCGGTGGTCGAATTAATGTCGTTCGCTCTGTGGTGGATTGCACGGCGGGTCCGTGTAAAACGGAGGCTTCGCGCAAACATGTCCCAATGGATGAGAACATTGCACACGTACTCATGGCATGGCGACAGGAGTCCGTCTACACCAAACCCGAAGACTGGGTGTGGGCTTCGCCACACAAGCAAGGCCAGGAGCCTTATTGGCCCCAGACCATCATGCAACGATTCATCCGGCCGGCAGCTACGGCTGCCGGTATAACCAAACGCATCGGGTGGCACACCTTCCGGCACACATTCTCGACCCTGATGGCGTCGCTAGGTGTGGAGGGCAAGGTAGTGCAAGAGCTGATGCGACACGCTTCATTCAGGACGACTATGGACAGCTACACTCAGGCCCTGGATGAGCCTAAGCGCCAAGCGCAAAAGCGCCTGGCCGACCTGATCATGCGAACCGGAAAGGTGGGTCACGCGTGATTGTTGTGGATTGTTGTGGGAAAATCGCCGCTGATCTCTGTAAGTTGTTGAAAAGCTGGCGGGGACGACGAGACTCGAACTCGCGACCTCTGCCGTGACAGGGCAGCGTTCTAACCAACTGAACTACGTCCCCAGCTTTGTTGGGAAATTGCAGATTCAGGCTCTTGTCTGTTGGGCAGACTGTGCCTGACAACTTAATTAGTTTAACAGATGACCCGCCAATCGTCATCTGCCCCGCGGCTTGCGATTTTCATTGCAAAATCTTGGGTATTCCATCGCCATAGGGTCGCACGACAACTTCACTTGCAACCTTAAGAGCAGCGGAGCACCCTCGCCCTCGCTCACAGCAGCGCTAGTTGTCTGAGAACAGATTGACGTCTCGGCTCGGGCAACATCGTGAGAACTGCATGAGGCGGCCTCCAATCAGTCTGGGCAAAAAGCGGCAGAACAGCTTCAAGGATCGGCAATAGCAAGAGCTGAGCCGATTACGCGTAAATAAACCCACTCATCGAGGGGTTTATAGTTGATTGCAATACTTGGAGTTCCGCCTGCCGCTATTAACCTTTTTTCTTGGCAGGTGCCTTTGCGGGCTTCTTCCCAGGATGGCCTGGAGTTGACGCAGCTTTGCCAAGCCCCGCACTGCAGTAGTGGAGCGTGGCGACCGGCATTCCCGCAGCTTCCGCAATTGTCATCACGAACATCCGGTCATATTCATTTTCGCCGATTGGCGCCACTGTTCCGCCCTGAAGGCGAGCAATTACAAACGGAATCGTGTCACTGTGTCCCACCACCAGAATGTTTCCGCCGCCAGTATAAGCCAGGTTCTTGATCAATGCATTGGGGTCCTTGGCGGGAAGAATTGTGGGCTTGATATTCAGCGCTTTGGCCAGCGGGGCCGCTGTTTGCTGCGTGCGCAAAACATCCGTCACATAGATCTGTTTGATGCCCGCATCTTTCAGCATCCCCGCAAGACATTCGGCCCGCTTTTCTCCCTCAGGGCTAAGCGGTGCATCTGCGGCGGTAGACGCCTTCTCCGCGTGACGCACCAGAAATACTGTGCGGACGTTTTGCTGGGCGGCTGCCAGTTGGCAGAGCAATATAAGAGGGAAAATTGCACGTAGGAACAAAGGTTTCATTCGCGATTCATCGACCTCCGGTCTTCTTTGATGTTTGTATCATCTTTTAGCAATTTGGCTCAGCGGAAAAATCTGAGGATTCGCGCCAGCGCCGAAAAATAGCATCCACCGTGGCCAGACCGCATCAGGTAATCGCCTTAAAAAGCAATTGGCTGCCGAGAATCAAAGATAAGTCATTACAAAACCAACCTGTGGTACGATAGCGCATCTCCCCCAAATTTCTTGCTCACTGTTGATGAGGAAGGTCTTTCTATCCATGATTCGAATCTTTATAGCTTCGCTTCTGGCCGGAGCTTGTGCGTTCGCTCAGACATCAGTTCCGCCGCCGGCACTTTCTCACGCTCCCGCCACTCAGCAGCCCGCTCCTCCTCTGCCGCCACAATCTTTTAATCCCGATAGCGTGCCCCCAAATGCCGCAGTGATAACGCTCCCTGGCGTGTGCCCAAAGAATGGAGTCGCCATGAAAGCCGGCTCAAAAGAAGCCCCGGCAAAAGACACTGCCTGCCAAACCGTGATCACTAAAGAACAGTTCAATGCCATGCTCTCCGGGATGAGCATTGCTTCGCAGATAACCACTCCAGCGGCCATGCGAAATTTCGCGGAGAGTTACTCGCAACTGCTCGCGCTTGCCGGCGAAGGTGAAAAAGTGGGTGCAGAAAACGATCCGCGCTTTCAGGAGTTAATGCGGATTGCCCGCATCCGAGCGCTTGCTGACACATACCGGCATGGGCTGGATGAAAAGTACAGCAACCCGTCGCAGCAGGAAATTGAAGCTTATTACAACGAAAACATTTCCAAGTACGATTCCTTCAAGCTCGAGCGCATCATTGTTCCCTCTATTAACCCGAGCCGTACGCCGGCGGCGCGCGCGGAACATGATAAAAAAGTCCAGCAGTTGGCCGCTGACATTCGTGAGCGGGCCGCCCGTGGCGAGGAAACGCAAAAGCTTCAGGATGAAGTCTATAAAGTTCTCGCTCTCCCCGCTTCACCAAAAACCGATCTGGGCATCAAGCGCAGAGGCTCCCTCCCCATTGGGATTGAAAAGGACATACTCGCCCTGAAACCGGGTGAAGTAACGAAGCTTGAGAATGAGATGTCTGGTTTCAACATCTATAAGCTTCGCAGCCGCGACACAATACCGCTTGAAGCCGTAAAAGCCGAGATTACGCGCGATCTCCACCAGAAGAACCTGGAGGGTGCGATTAAGGCAGTTACAGGGAGCATCCACCCTGAGCTCAATGAACAGTTTTTTGGTTCAGTGGGCAAACCAGTTGGCCCCATTTTGCGAAATCCGCAGTCATCGGATTCGCGTTCGCCCCAAGCGCTTAGGCCCGGAATTCCGATGCCAGGCGCGTCAGTGGGAAGTCCGGTACAAGCGCCTGTTTCGCCAAAATAAAAGCTCATAACCACTGAAAATAGTGGTCATGGGCGCCAGTAAGAATGCATAAATTCTTTACTGATGCAGCCGCGGTAGCTCGCCGGAATCAATAGTTTCGCCGTTGCGCGCAACCGTCTGGAAATAGAGCTTGTCTCCTGCAATCTCCACCAGCATAAAACTCTGGTCTGTATCAAAGCCCTTCACGCGGTCTCTGGTCGCGCCAAAGTCGTGCGTCATGAGTTTTCCTGAATTGCCCAGCACAAAGAAGTAGATATTATTTTCCGGTTTGATTCTTTGGTATACATGCTCATGGCCTGAGAACACTGCATTCACGCCATAACGCTGGAAGAGCGGAAGCACCTGGGTGCGCAGATCGGCGTCGGCGCCGTGGTGTCGTCCATCGTTATATAAAGGATGGTGGAAAAAGCAGATTTTCCATGTTCCTTGCGAATCCTTTAGGTTTTGCTCAAGCCAGCTGAGCTGTTTGGGGTCCATGTAATTGCTGTCTAACGCAAAGAAGGCCACTTCACCCTTGCGAAACGCATAGTAGCGCTCGCCTCCCATGTTAAAAGGCTTATAGAGTCGCTCGTCGTCGGGATCGTCATGGTTTCCCAGCGACGCGTAAAACTTTACTCCGGCATCCAAAAGAGGTTTATACGGCTGCTCAAACTTTTTTACAAAGTCTTTGGGTGAGTGGCTGCCGTAAATGTTGTCGCCCAGCATGATCACGAAATCGAATTTTGTTGCTTGCCGGTAGGCTTCCATGCGCTGTGCCACTTCATTCTGCGCGCGATCGCCTGTCCCGCTGTCCCCAATCACGGCAAATCGCACTGACTTGTCTTGCAGCGGAATTCTGATGTCGAGCTTGCCGGAGCTCGATCCTTGCTGGGGAGCAGCACTGGGCGCGAACTTCGCGCCTGTTGTCGGACCAGCCTGCGCTATCCCAAAATGTCCCATCAGCACTAGCGTGCACATCGCAACGAGCAAAATCGCGCTTCGATACATTGCTGGTTTCGTTTGTCTCATGCTGCCGGCACCGCGTTAGGAATAAAATCCACAATTAGGCCAGAAGACATGTCGTAGAGCACCAGCGTTGATCCCACAATTCTGTACTGAAGTTCTTTAGGAAGCTGCGGAAGGTTCATTAAGAGCGTTGGCGGCGTGGATTGCAGCGGCAGGTTTTTGGGATATCTTGAATTCACTTTCAGCTGCACGTTCGGAAGCGGCTCAGCATGGCGCAGGCTGGCACGCACTTTACTCCCGTTTGGTCCTTGCAATGTGCTCTCAATCCGTTGTTTGAAGTAAGCCGCAACTGCCGGCGTGAAGATGTCCCCTTGCTGGGCGTCAGGACGTGCCTGTCGCGTCTTTTCAACCGTCTGTTGCTTTTCCTGGGCCAGCTTGCCCGGTGAGGCTGTCGGCTTTTTTGCGATATCATGTTTCTTTTTGGCTGAAAGATAGTTGTCGACCCGCCCCTGGAATTCCTTGACTGCGCCATCATCGCCGTTTTGCGCGATCGCGCATGAGAACAGCAAAACGGAAAGAAGACCCAGTGACAACCAACTTCGCCAACCATGAAGACCCATATAACCATCCTTCCCTGGCTCTTTGAATGTGAAACGCACTGCAGCTCGTCGTTACTCCGCCACCGCTTCTTCCACAATCCTTGCCGCAGCTTTTTTCACTGCTTTTGCCAGCGCGCCTTTCACCACTTCTGTTGCCTCAGCGCGGTCCACCTCGACTTTAGCTTCCTTTTCAATCACCTTTACCACACGCTGGACCACCGGGGCCGGCGCAAGCTTCTTCTTCACCGCCTTGGTGACTTTTCTTGACGTCTTTTCTGCCCGCGCGCTCACTCGTTTCTTGTCGCCATGCCGATCCGCGGGCGTTGACGCCTTCCAGTCATCTTCAAAGACGGTGGTGATTGAACTGACGACCTTCGCGTTGCTCACGATAATTCCAATCTCCCGTCGCGCATCCAGCTCCATCTTCCGCATGCTCTGGCTTCCCAGGAACGCTTGCTTGCAGTCGCGAATAATTACGCGTGTATGCAGCCGCATGCGCTTAAACACCCGCGCGGAAAGGTGCCTATTGCGGGAGACGTGCCCTATGATCTTGATCTGCACTCCTGCCTGGGCTCGATCCTGAAGCAGCCGCAGGATTTCTTTGTCGGCAATATCCACGTCATAAATCAAAAGTTCCTTTTTTGCTCCCTTGATGAACGCCTCTAATCCCTGCCGCGCATTCACCGGGCTCACCAGAAATTTCTTTGATGTGGACTTATACGGCTGGCGCTGGGTATCACAGGCAAAAAGTTGCGATGCTTCCTTCACCAGCTCACGGTTCCGGGTAACGATGCCAAAGCTGCGGCTTCTCTCCGTATCCAGATGGGTGAAGTTGTACGTGAGCAGATAAAGTTCTTTGCCATCCACCAGCATCATCTTGCCGTGATAGCGAACCAGGTCGTCTGCTGTTCGCGCGACCGTGATGCCTTTTTCCAGAAATTGCATTTCCAGCTTGCGCAGGTTTTTCTCTCCGCCACGATTGGTAAATGCAATCAGTGCATGGACAAATACGCCTCGCTCTGCGGCGTCTTCCAGCGCGCGCTCAATCTCCGTCTGGTCAAAGCGGAAAATGACAATCTCAATGCTTTTTTTAGCCCGTTTAATGGCTTTAAGCAGCGGCGCAGTGCCATCCGCCGGCTGAACTATCAGCTTCAATGGTGCTCCTTAATGTCTCCACAGCAGTAGGTTGACGCCCCTGGTGGCCGCGCACTTCACCTAATGTTAGATGCAGCTCTGGCCTGCCGCTTTGGTATTCCTCTACTCTGAATTGAGCATCCAACCTTCGGGTACTCTCATGTCCTTTTGCCAAGACGAATCTTTTCGCCGATGGACGCTGGCGCTTGCGGCCCTGACCATTGCCACAGCTTTCCCCGCTCTCGCCCAACAGGCTGCCCAGGGCAGCCCCTCCGCCAAGCCTGTCATTTGGCATGATCCTGGCGAAATCAAGTCAAAAGATATGCTGAACGGCCCTGGAGGGGAAAAGCACCATCCCCGGCCGCCGGTAAAGTTCCTGAAAGAAGATAAGCACGGGCAGAATTCCAAGTTCGATGTGGAAGACGCGGATGGGACGAAGTGGAAAGCCAAGCTGGGAATTGAAGCGCAGCCGGAAGTGGTGGCAACCAGACTGCTATGGGCCATCGGCTATTTCACGAATGAAAATTATTTCATCTCGAATCTGGAAGTGAAAGATCTTCCCGCTCATCTGCGTCGCGGACAAGGCCACGTAACGTCTCCTGACCATGTTGATGGAGCGCGCCTTCAGCGCCATCTTGGTAGTGAAAAGAAAGATGCTAACTGGAATTGGCGGCACAATCGCTTTGAAGGCACTCGCGAATTTAATGGTCTCCGAGTGATGATGGCTCTCTTGAGCAACTGGGACCTTAAGGACGAAAACAACGCTATCTCCACCGATAAGGCTGGCCGGCAGGAATATCTTGTAACCGACGTAGGCACAGCTTTCGGCGCTTCCGGCAAACACTGGACCGAAGCCGCGTCAAAAAATAATTTGAATGAATATAGAAAAGCCAGGTTCATCTCCAAGGCCACGCCGGATTACCTGGACTTCAACTTTCCCCGCCGGCCACCGCTGCTCCACCTGCTTGTCCTGCCCAGTTACATTCACCAGGTCCGCATGCGCTGGGTGGGCAATCACGTTCCGCGCGCTGATGCTAAGTGGCTGGGTAGCCTACTCGCTCAACTCACCACGGACCAAATTCTCGAAGCGTTTCGCGCCGGGGGATATCCGCCGGACAAAGCAGCAGCCTTCACTAAAGTTGTGGAGAGCAGAATTGCCGAGTTGAACCAGTTGTAATGAGAAACTTTCTAGGCGGCGCCTTCACCCTTGAACTGAAGCTTGTGGAGCTTTGCATATAATCCGCCGCCTCTGAGCAGTTCTTCATGCTTGCCCTGTTCCACGATTGTTCCTTCGTTCACCACAAAAATCACATCTGCACGGCGGATGGTGGAAAGCCGGTGCGCAATAACGATTGTGGTCTTCCCTTCCATCAGCCGGTCTAAAGCCTCAAATACGAGCTTCTCTGATGCCGCATCCAGCCCGGAAGTCGGCTCGTCCAGCATTAGGATCGGCGTGTTGCGGATGATGGCACGCGCAATTGCAATCCGCTGACGCTGGCCGCCGGAAAGCGTCATGCCACGCTCGCCCACCACGGTGTCAAACCCCTGCGGCATCTTTTCAATAAACTCTGTGGCATTTGCCAGTTTGGCGGCACGTTCAATTTCCTTCTGTGTCGCTTCCGGCTTTCCATACGCAATGTTTTGCCACAGCGGCCCGTGGAACAGCACGTTCTCTTGCAAGACATAGCTGATGTGTTGCCGCAAAGACTGCTGTTTGATCTTTCTCACGTCCATCCCGTCAATTTTTATTACACCCTCATTCGGATCGTAGAATCGCGGCACTAGGCTAACGATGGTCGTCTTACCCACTCCCGTCGGTCCCACAACGGCCGCCACCTGTCCCGGCTCGATGCAAAAACTCATGTCCTTGATGATCGGCTGGTCTGGCGTATAGGAAAATGAAACGTTCTCAAACTCAATTTTTCCTTCTAAGTTTTTTACTGCCTTGGCGCCACGGAGATCGTGGACTTCATCATCGGTTTGCAGGATTTCCTGGATGCGCTCATAGCCCACCGCAGCCTTCGAGTATGTATCAGTCATCTTGGAAAGTTCCTGCATGGGCTTGTACATCTTGCTTAGGTATTGGATAAAGAGCACCATTGAGCCCACGGACAAGGCGCCGCTGAGCGTGAGCCGCGCCCCGAACCACAGCACAAGGCATGTTCCCACGGCCACAATCACATCGACCAATGGCGTAAGCTTTGCCTTCAGGCTGCGGGCGCGCAGTGAAGACTCCACTTCTTCCAGGCTGGCTTCTTCCAGCCTTTCCTGCTCATAGCGTTCCCGCGCGAATGCCTTCACTACCCGAATGGAAGACAAAACCTCTTCCACCACGGAGAATACTGCGCTTTCTTTCTTCCTGACCTTCCGGGTAGCTTTCTTGATGCGGCGCGTGTAGCTATAGACCACTAGGAATAAGACTGGCGCGACGGAAAGCGCAATCAGCGTGAAACGCCAGTTCAACCAGAACATTACGCCCACCATGCCAACCAGCGTCAACACGTTAATCACTGAGCTCAACAAACCTGAAGCAATAAAGCTCTGGATGTCATCCACGTCAGTCGTAACGCGGCTGATGAGATCCCCGGTCCGGCTCTGATCGTGGAAAGCGAGGGAAAGGCGTTGCATATGGGCATAAATTGCGCGTCGCAGATCGTATGTCACCCACTGCCCCACGCTGGTGGTCAGATACTTTTCTCCGTACGTGGAAAAGGCGTCCAAAATCGCAATGGCCATTACGGCGATGCAGGCAAACTTGATGGTGGCAAACTTGTCGGCCCCCACGAAGCGATAGACAAAATGAGGCAGGTCAGACCTACCGGCGTGGTTCTTAAATACCTCGTCCAGGACAATTTTGAGCGGCCATGGCTGCAAGAGGTTTGCAATCGCTTCACCCAATACCGCAAGAAAACCGAGACTAAGCGCTCCGGCATGGGGCCGCAGCAGCGCCCTTATGGTCAGGCGTTTGTGCTTCTTTGGCGCAACGGCCGCCTTGCCGACATTGCCGTTTTTGGAAATCGCCTGCACGGCGGTAGGCGTAGTCTCATCGACTTCGAATTCTTGTGCCACTCAGATCGTCCTTCGTCAGTATTGAGATGCAGCAGCAAAGGATGACGACCGCCTTTGTTACCCACCAAAGCGGAAGCAAATAATGCGATAACGTCAACGCGGGACAGGATGGAAGCGTAGCCCCGTCTTTCGCTTTCTACAGGGAAGATTTTATTGGGGAAATTCGCAGGAATTTTGGGGTACAGCTCTCTTCGCTCCGCATTGGAACGGCCTGCCGCACAGTCAATATGGGCGGCTGGTCGCCAACCCGTTCTGCGCACAGTGCCACTAGATATTCTGCTCTGGGTTGAAATTGCCAGAATTGCCAGCGCGCTGCATCGTCTGCCAACCCCGGATCGATAGCGATCTCGACTGATTGACCATCCCGATAATGAAAGCTGAACTTATCGAGCGGCAGGGACAAACCCATCCGGCGCGCCTTGATGTAGGATTCCTTGAACGTCCAGTATTCAAAAAATCTATATTGCTGCTGCTGTGCCGGCACAGCATTAAGCGCAGCGACTTCTGGAGGCGAGAAATACCGGTCTGCAATATCAATTAATGCCTCACGCGCTTGAACATTTTCTACATCTACTCCCAGCTCGCGATGTCTGGTTACTCCCAGAACAATCAAACTGTGCGTGTGTGAAATATTGAACGAAATGCACGCGCCGGTCGCCTCCGCATTCGCTATCTCAGGACATCCATAAGTATTTGTGGAAAAAATCCAGTCTTGGGGCTGAATCGATGAATACCGTGACAAGACAGTCCGCACCAAAGCCCGTGTAACCAGATAACGAAGCCGGTCCCGGGCAAAGTAAAATCGCTTTTCCTGTTCCTTTTCGACGGCATTGAGTAGTGTCCGATACTCGGATAGCAAGTGCTCATCAGTTATCTCATCATAAAAGGCAAGCCACAAATGAATCTCTGTCGGCGCGAGCGGGAGCTTACCATTCGTTGTTGCCGGGATATTCATCGTTCCAATGTTATGTGAGTGGCGATTTTCCCGCTACAACTACAGCATTGGAATGGATTCCTGGTACGGCACATTCCTTCGGCTTGAATATTTTTGGTGCCAGGGACGGAATCCAACTTGAGTCGTTATGGTGGCGTGAGCGCAGCGGGAGCCGCCAGCCGAAATCCTGAGCGAAGGACCTCTTGCACCGAGATTTTCAGAGGGTTGATGGTGGCCAGGAACGGAATCGGGCGGCCCCTGGTCATTGAAAGCGCGTAAGTCATTGATTCTTCGTTTGGCCTAAAAGGCTAAATAGGCCACAAATGCCCGTTTGGCTGTACATAACTTGTACACAAGACTACTAACATCACCGTTATGAGGAAGCTTATCAAGTCGCATCGGTGTGGGCAAGCATAGAAACGCAAGGTTGTCTCCAGGGTGACGGGGTTACATTGCGCTACAAATTGTCCCTTATATACCCGAAGGATGACTTCGCGGCTTGCACACAGGAGTTCCAAAGGGATTGGCCCGTCGCCATTTGCTGACCGCTGGAAGTATGCAGACCTTTTGGGATCCCCACTCTAGGATTGCATATGTTGTCGCTCATCTCGAAGCCCTTTTTCCATCCGAAAAGATCAAGCGTGTGAGTTCCGCACCAGAGCTGGAGTCTTCATGCATCCCCCAGCTCATCTTCGAGTTCGTTAGCATGTGGCTTCAGAGAACCATGCCGAAGTGCGCGCTCTTTCATCAGCACAAAAAATACCGGTACCAGTATCAAGACGTGGATCGTCGAGGTGATCATGCCGCCGACGATGGGAGCCGCGATAGGTTTCATTACGTCTGAACCAATCCCGCCTTCCCAGAGAATAGGAATAAGACTGGCAAGCACGGCACAGACGGTCATCAATTTGGGCCGCAAGCGCTGGACCGCTCCCTCGATTGCGGCTTCGCGTATCTCTTCTTTAGTCAGGGTCGTACCGGGCAACAGACGTTTGTCCAGGGCTTCATGCAGGTAAACAACCATGACAACGCCAGTCTCAACCGCAATACCGAATAGAGCGATATAACCCACCCAGACGGCCACACTGAAGTTATACCCAAGCAGCCATTGCAGAACGAGGCCACCGGTCATGGCATAGAGCGTAGGAAAAATGAGGACGAACGCCTCTGCAACGGAATGAAACACCATATAAAGGAGCAGGAAAATTAGGATGAAAACCACGGGAAGAATAATTTTCAGGCGCTCCTTGGCACGCAATTCGAATTCGTACTCGCCCGACCACTGATAACTATATCCAGCGGGCAATTTGAGCTTTTGCTTCAGAACATCAGATGCCTGCTGGACGAAGCCGCCATAGTCTTTCGTGTTGAGATCAATGTAGACGTAACCGGTCAGTTGTCCGTCTTCGTCGCGGATCATCGCCGGCCCGTGGGAAAAGGAGATTTTGGCTACCTGCTCGATGGGAATCTGGGCGCCGGAGGGAGTGGCGATCAGCACTCGGCGCAATGCATCGACATCGTCGCGGAAGTCGCGTTGGTAGCGGACATTCATGGGATAACGTTCGCGTCCTTCAACGTTCTCAGCGACGTTCATACCGCCAATACCAGAAGAAACAGCCTGCTGTACGTCGGCAATGGTCAAGCCGTATTTCGCCGCTTCCGGACGATTGACGTCGACGTTTACATAGAATCCCTGCGAAACGTGCTCGGCGAAGATGGACCGTGTCTGCGGCAGTCCGGTTAAGATCTGCTGTACTTGCGCGCCCAGTTGCTGAATTTCATCCAGAGATGGCCCTTGAATCTTCATGCCAACCGGTGTCTTGATTCCGGTGAGCGCCATGTCTAGCCGGTTCTCCACCGGCATAGTCCAGGTATTCGTCAGGCCGGGGAACTGAAGTTTTTCGTCCATTTCCTGAATGAGCTTTTCGTAAGTCATTCCGGGTCGCCACTCCTCCCGTGGCTTCAGCATCACGGTCGTATCATACATGTCGAGTGGTGCGTTATCGGTTGCGCTGTCAGAGCGGCCCACTGCACCAAAGACCGTCTCAACTTCCGGGAATGAGCGGAGAACTCGGTCTTGCTCCTGAAGAAGCTGGGCGGCTTGAGTGATGGAAATGCCCGGAAGTGCCGTGGGCATATACAGAGAAGAGCCCTCATAGAGAGGGGGCATAAACTGGCTTCCCAGGCGGAACATCAAGGGAAAAGTAACGACGAGGAAGATCAGGTTCAGCACAAGGGTCGTCTTTCTGTACTTCAGGCACAAGCGGAGCACCGGCAGATAGAGCGCCTGCGTAAACCGCGAAACCGGGTTTTCCGATTCCGGCCGCAGTTTGCCTTTGATGAACATGAGCATCAATACCGGAACCAGGGTGACGGCCAGCAATGACGAAAAGGCAACCGCAAAAGTCTTGGTCCATGCCAGCGGTCTGAACATGCGTCCTTCCTGCGCTTCCAACAGGAACACCGGAAGAAATGAGACCACAATAATCAGCAAAGAGAAAAAGAGCGCCGGGCCGACCTGCTTGGCGGCGTCAATCAAGATCCGTCGACGGCTTCTTCGCGTCAGCGGCTCGGCTGCTGTAGCTTCCTCCCGGTAGGTAATGTGTTCAGCGCCCACGGTGCTGACCGGGGTTGGAGGATTCTGAGGTCGCTCCGACAGATGGCGATATCCGTTCTCCACCATAACAATGGCTGCGTCCACCAGGACACCGATGGCCAGAGCCAGCCCGCCGAGCGACATAATGTTCGAACTGACGCGCAGGTAATACATGGGAATGAATGAAGCGAGAACGGCGATCGGCAGAGTGATGATCGGGACCAGCGCGGAGCGGAAGTGAAATAGAAATACGATAATCACTAGACTGACGATGATCGCTTCCTCAATGAGGTCACGTTGTAGAGTCTTGATCGATTCGCCGATGAGGCCGGCGCGGTCGTACCCTGCAATCACCTCCACTCCAGGCGGCAAAGAGGGCTTGATCTCAGCCAGTTTTTTCTTGACGCCCTCGATCACGTTGAGCGCATTCAAGCCGTAGCGCATTACAACGATGCCGCCTACGGTCTCGCCCTCGCCCTGCCATTCCGCTACACCCTCGCGAGTGTCAGGTCCGAAGGAGACTGTGCCGAGGTTCTTGATCAATACCGGTGTGCCATTCTTTGCAGTTACGGGGACATTCTCGAGATCAGCCAAAGACTTCAAATATCCCAGGCCGCGAACGTAATATCGGGTGCCGCTCAATTCGAGCACACGACCGCCAACCTCGTTGGTGCTCGATTTGACCCGATCAATGACAGTCGAGAGAGGAATGCCATAAGCGAGCAATTTGTTGGGATCAAGCTGAACCTGGTACTGACGCACGAATCCGCCGATGCTTGCAACTTCCGCCACGCCCGTAACGGTTTCAAGCTGATAGCGCAGCCGCCAATCTTGCAGGCTGCGCAGGTCGGCCAGGCTGTACCTGTGAGTGTGGTCCACCAGAGCGTATTCATAGACCCAGCCGGCTCCCGTAGCATCAGGCCCGATCATGGGATGTACTTCTGCCGGCAGCCTCCCTTGTATCTGCTGCATATATTCGAGTACGCGCGAGCGCGCCCAGTAAATATCTGTTCCGTCCTGAAAGACCACGAAAACGTAGGAGTCGTTGAACATGGTCTGCGCCCGCACAGCCTTGACCCGCGGCGCCGCCAGCAGAGCGGTAACAATTGGATAGGTAACTTGATCTTCAATGATGTTGGGCGGTTCCCCTTCCCAACTGGTATGAATGATCACCTCAACATCGGAAATGTCGGGCAAAGCATCCAGCGGGATATGACCAAGGGACCAGATTCCGGCCATCACCAGGAGCAATGTTCCTGCAAATACAAGGAATCGATGGCGCGCGCACCACTCGATGATCCAGTTAATCACGTCACATTCCTCCGGTCGCATTGACGGTGAGTTGCTTGCTGGCGATAACGGTTCCGTTCTGGCGGGCAGTGATCGTCACCTGCCATGTTCCGCCGGAGCCGAGATCACCTTTGCCCTCGTACATGCCACCGCCTTTATCGCTCACGTCCACACTTGTTTTCATGGCCGCCATTCCCATAGCCGGCATGGCCGCCATATAGAACGTGACGTTTACCTGTGCGCCAGCGATGGGAGTTCCGTTAGCGCCGGTGACCTTCACCCGAAAGACATTACCGCCTTTGTGCGGAGGAGTGGGATCGGTCGTCAGCTCAACATTGGCCTGGGGAGCACCTGCTTGGCGATTCATTGCCGCGGCTGTGCCAGCGCCGGGCGGAGGAGGAGCATAAGCGCCAGCCGCAGCTTGCAACTGCGCTTCAGAATCAATCATGAAGTTGGCCGAAGTCACTAGCGATTCTCCCGCCTTGAGTCCCTTCAAAACGACAACGTCGTCTCCGACGCGTGGACCTAGCTCGACTTCGCGGGGCTCAAAGTTACCCTCGCCTTTGTTGACGAACACCAGGTTGCGAGTCCCTGAGTGGAAAATGGATGAGGCAGGAATAGTGATTCCTCTGCCTGCCGGAGTTTTCAGCGAGACGTCCACAAACATTCCCGGCTTGAGCAAAAGACCGGGATTCGGAAACACCAGACGAACCTTGACTGTTCGGGTGTTCATATCGACCTGCGGGAGAATGAAGTCCACTCGCCCGCGGAATGTCCTTCCGGGATAAGAATCCACTGTCACCGCAGCCGCATCCCCCGGCTTGATTCGACCAATATCGGTCTGGAAAATCTGGGCATAGACCCACACACTCGAAAGGTCGGCAACGGTGTAAAGCTTGGTTTCGGGCTGAACATACATGTTGGGCAAGGCATTCCGTTCCGTTATGTAACCTGAAACAGAAGAGTTGATGGTGAGATCGGTAATCGGTTTTCCGGTAGATTCCAGCTTGGCGATTTCACTCTCGGGCACCTCCCACTGCTGCAGCCGCTGTCTTGCGGCGCTTACCAGGGTGTCCGCACCGCTCGCGACGCCGTCAACCGAACTCTGCTTGAGTTGCTGTTGATTTTTGCGTGCCAGCAGGTATTCCTGCTCTGTTGTTACCAGGTCCGGGCTGTAGATAGTGAACAACGGCTGTCCCTTGCGCACGTAGTCGTAGGTGGCGTCCGCGTAGACCTTGCGAATCCATCCGGGAAATCGTGTCTGCACAGTCGCAAGCTGGCGTTCATTTACGTCAACATTGCCGGTTACACGAAGGTCATTGCTCACAGCTTTCATCTGCGCGGTTCCGAGCTTGACGCCAATACTTTGCATCCGTTGCGGAGTGAGCTGTACTGGTGCCAGGTTGGGTTCACTGTCGGCCGTTCCCGCCGGCGACGGACTGCTGTTTGGATCTCCCGATTTATTTGCGGAAGGGCTATCTGCTGCAGCCGGTATCCCCGAACTCGGGTTGCCGGCTTCAGACTTGGGCTGGTGGGAGCGCCACCAGACGAAGAGCAGTGCCGCTGCCAGGACTACATTCAAGACAACGGCAATGATGAGAGCGCGATTTCGCTTGTTGTTCATCAGAAATTCACCCCCGTAAGGGCTTCGAGTCGGGCCAGTGCGATCTCGTGGTCCGCCAATTCACGCTGGTACTCAAGCTGCAGGTTCAGCAGATCCATGAAGGAAGACAATAGCGTTTGAAAATCCTGCCGGTTCGCCTGATAAGCAGCTTGAGCTGAATGGAACGTAGCTTCCGATTGAGGAAGCAATCCGTCTTTATAAATCTTCAGTTGTTCTTCCGAGGTCTGCGCCACCACGTATTGGTCTTGAACCTCAGCCAGCCGCCGTTGCACGTCGGCCTCAAGCTGCTTGTTTGCCTGATCGTGGTTGGCTTGGGCCTCAGCTAATTCCGCCTTCCGTCGTCCACGATTCTGCAGCGTGATGCTGAAACTGGCCACATAGTAGTCACGGAATTTGCGGTCCGTGTTTTCGTACATGTACTGCACGCCGAAATCAGGCCGGAACTCCTTCTTCGCAAGCGCAACCTGCGACTCTGTCTTATTCACCATTGCTTGTTGCATCTGCACGTCAGGGTTCTGCTGTCTGGCGAGATTCGATAACTCGGTACCACTACGGTTGAGTGTCCTCGCCACCAGAGGCTCAGTCTGAATATCAGGAGTATTTTGAGAGCGATTGAGGAGCTGCTTGAGTTGGGCCTCCATCTGTCCAACGTCGCGGTGATGCATGGTGATCTCTTGCAGGATCTTTGTGTGCTGCAATTGCGCTCTTAGGACTTCCTGCTGGTTGCCCTGTCCCACGCGATAGCGGGATTCGACGATCTGCTCGACATCCTTCAGCAACTGGTCATTGCGTTCCAGGACTGACAGGGTTTGCTGACGATAGGCAAGGTGGAAATAGACGGCCTTGAGCTTGTCGGTCACTGTCCGGCGCACGACTTCGATCTGGAGGTGACGGACATCGGCTTCGCGGTTCGCTACCTGGGCCTGTAGGCCACGTTTTCCCGGATATGGGATCTCCTGAGAGGCGCCCAGCCCGATGTACGCGAACTCGCTGTTTGTGTATCCGGCAAAAGGGAGTGGACTGCCAACCGAGAACAGCTGCGTGGTCACTTGAGTATCCGGTAGCGCTGACACCTGGGGAGCAATGTGGGTCGCCGCCGTGTAACCGCGCTCTGCCACAGCTATTTCGGGGTTGTTCTGTTCGGCCTCAAGGATGAGATCCTTCAGGCTGACCGGCGCAGCTGTACTGCGAGCCTGAGCGTCTCCTGCTGATGTCGCACCCGTTTTTGAGCCGTCTTGGCCTATCGCAAAGCCGGCAAGCAGGAAGGAGATTCCGAGCAAAGTCAATACTCGGCCACGACCGAGCGTCCGCGTGAATTCACGCGGAAAAACAACAAGAGCTTTCATCTTTCCTCCAATATGAAAACGGACCTTGGCACACGCAGGCGCGCGCCATTGGAGAGGCGAGAAGCTCTATTAAATTCTCAGAATTGCAGAAGAGGGCGGGGGCGTTTCAGGTGGTGAATGACCGATGCCCACGACTGTGAGAAGCGTTTGCTGTACGGCCGGCACGGCATCAAAACTTGGCTGAATAACGTACAAAGGGTTCAATTGTTGGAACAACTTGAATGATCCCTTTGCTACCGCTGCCTGATCTGGAGCTGAGAGCGTCTGGCAGCAAGAGTGAGACGATGGCATGTCTGCGTGGCCGCAGTCGGACGCCATTTCCCGGCAACAGGCGGCTTCTTCAGCGGTAGTTACCGCGCCCGGCAGCATGCAGGCAAAGACCGGTGATCCCGCAAACAAGCAGATCAATAATAAGACGCCGACTTTGCTGACACGCGTCACTGCTCCAAAGTCTACAGAAGCTGTCTTACTAGAAGCAAGCCGGGCTTGGAGGCCTCGCAGTGCGGCGCGGCGTAGGTGAAGCGGCACAGCCGCCGCCAATGCTCGTAAACAGCAGGGTGTAAGCTGATACTAAGCCATCGGCATGCATTCAACTTTCAACTGATTGTTGGTCTCTCGCGGAGCTAATGCGATCGCCTAATTTGTGAATGGACAAATAAAAGGTTGGCAAGGCCAGCAGTGTGAATACGGTGGATGTGACTAAACCGCCAGTCACAACAATCGCCAGAGGCCGCTCGATTTCTGTTCCATGCAAACGGAGCAAAAGGATCGGCAGCATTCCCAGGATCGCAGTGGCCGCTGTCATAATTTTGGGTCGAACTCTTCCGATGCTGGCCTCACGCACCGCCTCCTCAAAGGGTTTGCCTTGCGCCGTCACCAGCCGTGTCTGTGTAATCAATACCAGCCCGTTCTGAACCGCGATTCCAAACAGGCCAATGAGCCCCACCAGCGATGACACATTCCACGTTTCGCGAGTGAGCAGGAGCGCCACAATGCTGCCAACGAACGCGACTGGCACGGACGCCAGAATCAATCCAGCATCAACTACAGAATCAAGAGCTAAATAGAGCAGAAGAAAGACGGCGAGTAACGCAATGGCTATTGCGATTGTCAACGAGCGGCTGGCCCGTTCCTGGTTTTCGACTTTGCCTCCCACATCGAAGAAATATCCGGTTGGAAGTTGAAGCTGCACCGAAAGCCGGGTGCGAACCTCTGCTGCCGTACTTCCCAAATCACGCCCTGAAACGCTTGATTCGACAGCTATCCGGCGAGTGCCTGCCTCGCGTCTTATAGAGCCAGGGCCAAAGGTTTGCTCGATGTCAGCCAATTGTCCCAGGGGAATGCGTGAGCCATCATGCCCATCGATCAAAAGAGTTTTGATCGCGTTTGGGCTTCGGCGCTTTTCTTCTTGAAGGCGCAGCACCAGATCAAATCTTCGTTGTCCCACCCATATTTCGGATTCTTCTTCGCCGGCCAGCCCTATGCGAATGGCGCGGATTACATCGCCGGGTGTCAGGCCGACCCTGGCAACCGCAGCGCGGTCAATGGAAATTCGGAGTTGCGGCATTCCGGTCAGCTGTTCGACACGCAGGTCAGCAATGCCCCTTACTCCCGCCATGATGTCACGAGCCTTATCTGCGATCTGGGCGAGTTGGTCCAGGTCCGGGCCAAAAACCTTGACAGACAAATCGGCTGGCGTACCGCCAAGGCCTTCATCAATTCTCATCCCCAGAGGCGTCGTGAACAGAACGGAGACGCCCGCGACCGACTGCAATTTATTGCGCATCGCATCTTCCAGAGAATCCAGTGATCGCGACCGTCCTGGTTTTAAGACCACCAGAACGTCAGAAGCTGTATGCGACATCGGGTCTTCTGTTCGCTCCGCCCGTCCTGTCCGCCGCACCACGTCGTCCACTTCGGGAAACTCTCGAAGGTCGTCTTCGACCCGGTGGTTCATCCTATCCACCTGTTCGAGCGAGGCTTCGGGTGGCATGATGGTCTGCAATAAAAGAGCGCCTTCATCCAGCTTGGGCATGAAGTCAGAGCCAACATAGAAAGCCATAATCAGCGCGGGGATTGTGATGACAAGGCAAACCAAAATGACTATTCTTCGATGGTTGAGGCAAGTATCAAGCAGCGGCGAATAGACACGCTTCAGCCAGCGGATAATCGGAACGTCATCTGTACCCTGTTGTGCTTTCCGTTTGAGAAAAATGCCCGACGCGACCGGAACGAGAGTAAGGGCCAGCAGCAGGGAGCCTGCCATCGCACTTACAACAGCAGCCGCTAAAGGGCTATACATGCGGCCTTCAATGCCACTCATCGCAAACAGCGGCACAAAGACCGCGATAACGATCAATGTCGCAAATGCTATAGGCCGCGCAACTTCAACTGCTGCTTGTAGCGCGCTCTGGACCTTGGCCTCAGCAGGGTGGGTTGAGAGCCGATGAACAATGTTCTCTGTCATGATGACTGCGGCATCTACAAGCAGACCGACTGCGATTGCAAGCCCGCCCAGCGTCATCGTGTTGATGCCAATCCCCATCGGCTTCAGCAGTAGTCCGGCCAGAGCGAGAGACAGCGGCAAAGTCGCTGTGACGATCAGCGCCGCCCTGAAGTTCCCCAGCAAGACAAACAGCACCCCGATCACCAGGAACGCGCCTAACAGGATCGCCCGGCTCACGCCACCTAATGCGGTGGTGACCAATTGGGACTGGTCGTACACGATACGCAGCACTACGCCCTTCGGTAATGTCTTTTGAATATCGGCGACAGCTTTTCTGATTCCTTCTGAGACCTTGACCGTATCAGCACCGAACTGCTTTGTGACCCGGCAACTCACGACTTCGCCTTTGAGACGGTGCGCGATTCCACGGCGCACGGCAGGAGCTTCCCTGATCTCCGCCACATCGCCAAGCACAACGGGCGTTGTGCCTCTTACGGCGACTACGGTATCTCGAATGTCAGCGACATTCCGCGCTCTACCCACAGCCCGGACTGTCCACTCCATCGAACCTTCCGTTACAAATCCGCCGGCGGCATTGAGGTTTGCTCCTTCCACTGAATGCAGGACTTCGTCCAGGGAGATGCGACGCGCAGACATCCTGTCCGGATCTAGCTGAATTTGAAATTGACGGAGATAACCGCCAAGACGCTCAACTGCAGCCACACCCGGAACAGCCAGCAAACGATTACGCACTTCGAACTCGCTCAAGTCCCGCAATGTCATCAGATCAACTGTGCCGGGTTGTGCTTCCAGCGTGAACTCGAAGATCTCATTCAACCGTCCTGTCAGGCTTGAGATCAATGGTGGATCAGTGCCGGGCGGCAACTGAGAGCCTGCCTGCGCCACGCGTTCTGCGACGAACTGACGTGAGCGGTAATAATCAGCGTCGGGCTCAAACTCGATCGTGATCTGAGTAACGCCTAGCTCGGAATTGGAGCGTATTCTTCGTACATCAGGCAAGCCAGCCAAGGCAGCTTCCATCGGGATGGCCACGCCTGTTTCAAGCTCCTCAGCGCCCATTGCCGGGTTCTGGACAATCACGTTGAATACAGGGGCCGATAGGTCCGGGAAGACGTCTCTGCGGAGATCTCTCAGCCAGATTGAGCCAAGTGCAGCGCCCATCAGGACCAGGGAGAGCACCAGTCCGCGCTTCGCAAATGATTTTTGTAGTATCTTGTTCAGCATGTAACCCTCAATCGTGATCGTGGTCTTTGCCTTCACCGCGGGCCTTTTCCGCTTCGGCTTTGAGCAGGAACGCCCCATCCACTACAACCGTTTCACCCGGATTCAGCCCTTTGACTATCTCGATTTCACCTTCAAGGTCACGGCCTCTCCCAACCTGACGCAGCTCGAATGTGTCCTCTGCTTTAGGGATGAAGACAAACCAGTCATTCTCAATCCGCTGAACCGAGGTCGCTGGCACAGTAATGACTTGCTGATACGCTTCACCAAACGGGACCCACGCGGTCGCTGACATGCCGGGGCGCAAGAGACCCTCGCCGTTCGCAACTGTTATGCGTACAGGAATGGTTCTGGACGCAGGATCAACCTCGTTGCCTATGGAAGTGACTTTTGCCTGAAATGTTCGTCCCGGGAGCGCCGGGAGAGTAACCCTGGCAACCTTGCCTGATTGCAGTCGTACCGCGTCACGCTCAAAGGCATGTACCTTTAGCCAGACAGTTCCTAGCTCAGCAATCTTGAAGAGCGGCTGAGCCGGTTCTGCAAGCTGACCTCTGAGGGCTGCACGCTCAACCACCGTTCCATGAATAGGTGATCGCAGAATCATTTGTGGACCGCTCGCGTCCGCATCTCCGGCCCCAAGGGCTTGCAGTGTCGCTTGCGCGGCGCGAAGTTCTGCCTCGGCGGACGCGACTGCCGCCTCGGCTTCCTGCACGTCGCGCTGAGCGACAATGCGCTCGCCAGCCAGCCGCTGTTTGCGTTCCAGAGTCTGCCTGGCAAGCTGTAATTTGGCTTGAGCTGACGCTCTATCTGAACGGGCCCTGCCTAGTTCAGTGCTTTGCAGGACCGCCAACTGCTGCCCATTTGTTACGTGCTGGCCGGGAGCAGCATTGATTTCAATGACGCGGGCAGGAATTGGCGCGCCTACTTCTGAGAAAGAGTCCTCGTTGACTGTTACTTCCCCAAGTAGGCTTACGCCGTCTCCTCGTTGCCTTTTTTCGACTTGGGTCGTAGTGATACGCAAATCACGCAACATGTCATGCTCGATATGGAGCAGGTTGTCAGGCGACTTGGCTTCTTTTGTCTGGGTGGGCTCTTTTCCGTTCTCGGCAGACGGTTGCTGGTTGCCCGACTTTCCGCAACCTAAGAAAAATAGCAATGCAAGCAGTGCTGACAAACGCTTCATTTCAACATCCCCGCTTTCGATTGAAGGTCTATACCGGCGACAAATGCGTCCAACAGTGCATTGACGTAGAGCAATCGTGTCTCAAACGTTTCCCGGCGGATCAGCAGTAACTCAACCAACCCCAGCTCGCCTTCTTCATAGCTCCGTTTGGAAAGTGTCTCGTTTTCGTCAATGCTGGGGAGTGCTCGTTCCTTTAATTCTTGAGCAGCCTCAACGCGCTGGCGATAGACCTCAAGAGACGCTTGAATTTCGTTGTGGATTGCGGCCTTAAGAGCCTGTAGCTCTGCCTGGATTCGATTGGCCCGCGCGTTGCCAGTCAGGGTCAGCTCTTGTCCGCGTGAGAAAACCGGGATGGTGATGCGAACGCCAGCTTGCGCTATGTTGTCTCCCTGGTCGCGCTGATACCTGCCAATCACTCCGAAGTCTGGTCGCCTGAATGTATTCCCGAGACGTGCATCAGCGAGGGCCTGCTGTAATTCACTCTCCAGCACCCGAATATCTGGACGACTTTCGGCGCTGCTAAGCAGGGTGTTGAGATCGAATTTCCCAAAACTGGTGAGATCGCCAGACACGGCTAATGGTTCATCCGGCGCTATCCCAAGCAAGCGCCGCAAGTCTCCGAGAGCATCAGCCAATTCCGCCCGGCCGGAGAGCAGCGCTGAATGCGTCCTTGCGGCAGTGCTCCTGGCAAGATTCACGTCCAAGATCGGAATGTCTCCTGCCTGAAACCGTTTCGTCGTAGCTTGCAAGAACTCTGAAGCTACTTGGTCATCAGCGGAGAGCAACTTCACTTTCTCACTCGCGGCCAGCGCCTTAGCAAAAGCCGTACCGACATCGCGAAAGAATTGTCTTGCGGTTTCATCGGCTGCGGCTATTTCTCTTGTCACACCAGACTGACCGCTGGCCATCCGCGCACTACGTCGCCCGAACGCTTCAAAGTCCTGGCTTACGGATACATCAGCAGCGGTGAAGTTGGATGGCACAGAGAATCGTGGTCCCGCGGTACCTTCAACGACAGGATTCGATTGCAAAGGAATCGAAGCGCCACGTAACCGCGCACGAGCTTCTTCGATTCGCGCCCTCGCGGCAATCAAAACAGGCGCTTTTGCTCTGGCACGATTGAACGCCTGTTCCAGTGTCAGGTCGGTGGCTTGGGTCTGCGCAAAGGCCGTGCCTGAGCCCATTGCACTCCCAATGGCCATGAGCAGCACGCAGGCATACTTGAATGAATGCATATTTTCCTTCCAACGCGGCGACCCTGCCTTGCGCCGATACGGCGCAGAGCAGAAAAAGTGTGGTTTACCTGGTACGGATTATGGGCAGGAAAGCATCTAGCCCCGCGGAGGGTGTGTGGGGATGGGCAGATTGACAACTTGATATTGCACGTGATGTGCAGGTTCGGCCTGCATGAGAGGAGAAAGAGTTACCGGTATATGGAAGCCGGCCACTATGACAGACGCGCAGCAGCACCAGCAGCCACACACGTCCCCGGACGGTGTATCCGGAGAACCCGTAGACTGCAAGGAGGAAATACTGGTCGGTTGTTGTGATGCCAGGACCACATCAACTCCGTCGCAATTGGGAACCAGAATACAAAGCAATGCGCCGCTCAGAAGTGTGAGCGCCAGCAATCGGTTCCAGCCATGAAAAAGAAGCATCGGTTTGGCAAGCGTAGTACAGACTTTTTTTGCAGTCAACTCCCGGAGTCTGCTGAGTCAGCCCTCAATCGAGTTGGAGAACACATCTTTGCGGCCCCCCTGCATAGCCATTGACAGGACGTTTGGGTTTTCCACGGTGCACACTTTTACCGCATGGGCTCTTCTCGGCGTTTGGTCCTGTTCGCTTGAGCGCAGCGAAACGAATTTGTTTGATAGGCGATAAGACGGTGGTGCCCAGAGACGGAATCAGACTCCTATGGGCGATTACCATCGGTAAGTCATTGATTCCTGGTTCAGTAACAAGCCTATTTTGCAGATTGGTACAAAATCGGTACAAAATTTCAACACGGTCTGTAAGCCGTTGATTTATATGCCGAAAGATGGTGGCCAGGGACGGAATCGAACCGCCGACGCCAGCCTTTTCAGGGCTGCGCTCTACCAACTGAGCTACCTGGCCATTTCGGGTGGGTTACATACGTGTATCTTCGGTGGGACGGCTGAAGATTATGTGCGTACGGAACGTTCTCGATTATAACAACCTCACTGAATTGGCTCAAACCGCAAGCTCCCGCTTAATAGACAGCCCGATTTTGTGCAGTTTGTTTTGCGGCCAGCGAAAACCGCGGCTCGCCGGGAGTTCCATGAAGGATTCGTTGGCTCAGGTACTCTCCCAGCGCCGGACCGTGTTTAAAGCCATGCCCTGATCCTCCCCCCGCTATCCACACATTTTCAAAGTGAGGGTGGCAATCAATCAAGAAATCGCCATTCCATGTGTTTTCATATTGGCATACGCGGGTCTCAAGCACCGGTGCCTTAGCCAGTTGCGGTATGTGCTGCCGCAAATATACTCGCAGATCATCAAGCGAAGATTCAGTCACTACTCGTGCGTCGCTATCCGGATTAAAGCCCTCTCCGTGGCGATCAAAAGCAATTTTGAATCCGCGCCCTTTGATATCCGGCAGCGCGTAAGGCAGGCCGGGATGGGTACGATGCAGCCACACCGGCATCTTGGGTGGACGGAAATCTGCGCTGCCTGCCGGCCCGCCCAGAAAAAAGACCTCCTGCCTGGTCACAAATATCCGTTCTGCCAATAATTTGGGAAAAATCTTGGGCAGCCACGGACCGCAGGAATACACAAACGTTCCGGCCGAAATTGATTCACCTGTACCCGCTTTGATTTGCGTCAACTTTCCACTGCCGAAAGGCGCTTCTGCGAATGCTGGCAAGTACTCGACACCGTTCTTGGTCAGTTCACTGACGAGTGTTTGCACCGCTTCGCGGGCCATCAAGAGTCCGCTATTGGGCTCCAGCACGCCCAATGTGACATCGTGAAAGCGGAGTTGCGGCCAGCGCCGCGCAATGTCTTCAGCGTTAAGCTCTTCACGCTCGACTCTCGCCTGTGCTAACACGCTGCACAAACTTCTTAAATAGGCATCCGCGTCATTGCTCAGCCAGAGCACGCCTGTTTGCCTGAAAATTTCTTGCCCACTGCGCGCGGCAAGCTCGCGCCAAATCGGCAATGATCGCATCGCCCAGCGCGTGTAAAGCTCATCGGGACCATAGCCCATCCGAATCACGCGTGTTTCGCCACTAGAGCTAGCGCGGCTGTTCGCGGGTCCATAGGCATCCAGCAAGGCAACCGATGCACCACTCTGGCGCAGAAAATGCGCTGACCATGCGCCAAAGACTCCAGCACCGATAATCGCGACATCGTAAGTTCTTTTAGTCATCGTCAACGCTTGTCTGCCTATAGACCAGTTGCGCCGTAACCAAATCTTCCACAGCACATCCCACGCTCTTAAACAATGTAATTGACTCGGCGTTCGCCCGCGCGGGTTTCTTGGCGGAAACAACCTCGTGCAGATCGGCAGCGATGTGCGAACGTTCGATGGTCCCATTCTTGATGGGGATCAGCAAGTCGCCTGCTTCCTGCAACGCGCCGTCGTATGTGTCCACCACCACGTGAGCGCGCTTCATCGCGATGTCATCAACCTCTCGCGTCTCAGGCTGGAATGCGCCTACCAGATTCAAGTGCGTACCTGGATGCAACCAATTGCCATCGAATAATGGCGTTGGCGAGGTGGTGCAGGTGCAGATCACGTCCGATTCGCGCGCTACGGTTTCAGCATTCGCCACCTCTATGCGAACGCCCAATTCATTTCCCATTTTGCCGCAGAATGCCGAAACGTCAGACCGCCCTGATCCGCAAACAAGAAATCGCTTGAAATTCCGAACTCGGGGAAGAGCGGCCAAGTGCGCAACGGCTTGCCTTCCGCTGCCAAAGATGCCGAGCGTCTCCGCATCTTTGCGCGCCAGCAGGTCCGTGGCAATTGCGGAAGTCGCGGCAGTCCGCATGTCGGTAAGATATTTCGCTTCCATCCTTGCTAGGGTGATGCCGGTTTGCGGATCAAGGAGTTCGTAAACAGCGTGTACGCCCGCTTTCTCACTGACGCTCACCAACTTTACTCCGGCCGCTGGCAGCGCGCTGTCATAGCAGGGCATAAGTAGCAGAATTGCTTGATCCATTTGCAGCGTGGTCCGCACCGGCATGTGGAGCGTGGCAAAGCCGCGGGCAAATGCCTCCCTGATAACGCGGATCACCTCATTTATCTTGATGGCTTCGCGGACTTGTTCTTCTGAATAGAGACGCATGGCAAGAAGTTATTTCTTTCGCTTCCCTGCTCTGGCCAAAATCCGGCGCACCTTCTTGGGCGACACAGACAGCCGCTTGGCCACGCGCGCAACTTTCCTGTCTTCTTTCTCCCATACTTTGGGAATTACGATTTCGGCAAACTGTTCCGTCAATTCCTGGAAAGTTTCCTCACCGGTGATTCCTTGCGACCAAGCTCGCAACAGCGGATCGATACTGCCCTTGGGCATTACTTTCTGTTTCAGCATCTGCAGCTCTTCCCAAAGGTCGTCGTAATCGACTGCTTTCAGGAATGAGCTGGCAAGCTCGCAGCACCGCTTCGCGTCCTCTGTATCGTGGATGGCCGGATGACACGCTGTGAGTCCGCGCCAGATGTAAGCGCGCGCAAGCAAGCGATGATTTTGCGTGTGCTTGGCTGTTTCAACCGCTTCACGAGCGTAGTCCCGGGCGGCTTGCGCATGTTCCCAGGTGTGCGTGCTGCCTTCAATCTCTTCTTCCAGCTTTCCGTTCTCAACCTCGCACTGTAGAAGCCGCGCACGCGCCATCAGAATGGAATCGTTCACTTCCTTGCCTACTTCAAAAGCCCGCGCCGCCTGGACGCCGGCATTATCAAGATCGCCCACATCCAGATAGAGCAGCCCACGGTTCTCCAGCACGCTGCCGATTCCATGATGATGGTTGTGGTGGTGATAGATTTTCTCTGCAAGGTCAAGATTGGCGAATGCGCTGCTGCGTAGCTCCTGATGCTGGCGCAATTGCGTATGCTTTATGCCCCGCGCCGACGTCATCCTTGCGCCCTGCCGCCGTTCTCTTTCCGCGTCAATCTGCTTGCCCATCTGTACCGCTACAAGCCTCTGCACGTACGCGATGTTGGTGAGTGTTCGCGCAAGGTTTCTGTGCTGCGGGTTCCTCTTCTGGAAATGCTCAATGGCGCGGGAAAAGTATTTCAGCGCTTCCTGGTAGTGTCCCTGCCTGCGGACCATCCGGCCGTGCGCGGAATAAATGTTGCCCAGCGTAATGTGATCGTCGCTATTGCGAAGCGCCAATTCGGCCTGGTCCAGTATGCGGGACGCTTCACGAAACTGGCCTTTCTGAAAGAGCAGCCAGCTCTCCAGAACTCGCATCACCGCGGCCATATTGGGGAAACCCAGGACCTGCGCCAGTTCGCGTCCGACGCCGGCGCGCTTCAGCGCCTCATCGTACTCGCCCTTTTTGCGATGGCAACGGGCGTTCCAGAAGTGCGCAATGGCAACCACTTCTTTGTCCTCAAGCTCATCCTGCATGGAAAGAACAAGATCGAATTCCCTGAGCGCGTCGTCGGGATTGTCCCGCAAGAGTGAGAGCAACCCTTCAGCCATCCGAAGTTGAAGATAGTCGTTCACCGAGAGACGGCTGCGTGTTTCTTTGGGGAAGCGCGCTAGTATTTGCGCAAGCAAGTTAGGCTCGCCATAGCCAACATCGACCCACTGCGCAACGCAACCCACAAACGCAGCGGAATTCACCTGTTCTGGGCCAATGGACTCGAAGAGATGCTGGTGCTGGTTGAGCAATTCAATACCGCTGGAAACGTGCCGCATCGCCAGGTTGTACTTAAGCTCCTGGAGAAGCTGGCGCGGGACACCAGAGTTCTGCTTTTTATTGAGCCGGGCTATGGCCACGGTTGAGAATGATAGCACTTTTTTGTCCAAGTCGTCCGAATCGGACTACTTGGTTTGCAAGCCGAACTACGCAGGCATCTAATGGGGGCGGCAGAAAGAAATCGGTCTTTTTCGCCCGCAATCATACCCAGGAGAGGCTTCACCGTGAGACAGACCCCAGAACAACGCTTACAGGAAAAATGGATACAAGATCCCCGCTGGACGGGAATTGAACGGCCTTACACAGCAAAAGATGTAGTGCGGCTGCGCGGGACCCTCCAGATTGAACACACGCTGGCATGTTTGGGATCTCTGCGTCTCTGGGACATGCTCCACACCGACCCGTATGTGAAAGCGCTGGGCGCAATGACCGGCAACCAGGCTGTGCAGCAGGTACTGGCCGGATTGAAAGCCATCTATCTGAGCGGATGGCAAGTAGCAGGCGACGCGAATCTCGCAGGGCAGATGTATCCCGACCAGAGCCTGTATCCCTGCAACAGCGTTCCTAACGTGGTGAAAGAAATCAACAATGCGTTCCTGCGCGCTGACCAGATGCATCATGCTGAAGGCAAGAACGGCATGTACTGGTTCGCGCCAATCGTCGCAGATGCCGAAGCCGGGTTCGGCGGCAACCTGAACGCCTTTGAGCTCATGAAATCGATGATCGAAGCTGGAGCGGCTGCGGTCCACTTCGAAGACCAGCTTGCTTCCGCGAAAAAATGCGGACACATGGGCGGCAAGGTGCTTGTTCCGGCTCAGGAGTTCGTACAAAAGCTAGTAGCAGCACGATTGGCAGCTGATATTCAGGGTGTGCCCACGATCCTGATCGCCCGCACAGACGCGAACGGCGCCCAGCTCATCACTTCAGACAGCGACCTGCGCGATGTGGAGTTCCTGACCGGCGAGCGCACACCGGAGGGCTATCTCGGCTTCAAAGGCGGGATCGACGCAGCGATTGCCCGCGGGCTGATCTATGCGCCGTATGCGGACATGATCTGGTGCGAAACTTCAGAACCAAATATCGAAGAAGCGCGGCGCTTTGCTGAAGCCATTCATGAAAAGTTCCCCGGCAAGCTACTGGCGTACAACTGCTCGCCTTCATTCCACTGGAAGAAAAAGCTGGATGAGGCCACGATTGCCAAATTCCAGACGGAGCTGGCCGCCATGGGATACAAGTTCCAGTTCGTGACGCTGGCCGGCTTCCACGCGCTGAATTACAGCATGTTTGAGCTTGCGCATGGCTACACGCGCGAGGGCATGACAGCATATTCACGGCTCCAGGAAAAAGAATTCAGAAGCGCGGAAAAAGGTTACACGGCGGTTCGGCATCAGCGGTTTGTCGGCACCGGATATTTTGATGAAGTTGCACAGACGATTGCAAGTGGCCAGTCTTCCATCACCGCGATGGAAGGCTCCACGGAGACGGAACAGTTTGTTGAGCCTGCAGCTGCGCCTGCTCTTAAGCCTGCTGCTTAGTTGTACCCATTGAGGTGACTCGGCCTTCTGCCTGGCCCGGGAGAAGGCCCTTTTTTTATGTCGCTGCGCGACGAACCGCTCCAGGGCATTCTCTACCGCAAGACCGTTCTGCCTTGATGCTGGCGGCTCGGCGCGCACGTCGGCCTCGCCGCTAGTCTTTTTTGATTATGTCGCTGCGCGACAAGCTTGAGGCGCAAGGAGGCGTGAGCCTCCTGCCGAATCCTGAACGCAGCGAAGGACCTCGTCCCGCCTCGGTGCAAGCAGCTCGGCACGTGGTCGGCCTCGCTGCTGTTCATCATCGCTGATTGGTCATATTAGCGCGAGTTTTGCTTCCTAAAGTCTCCACCAGCAGCTTCGTGTCGTCAGAAATAATTCCATCCACACCCATTGCTGCCGCTTGCAACATTTTCTGCCGATCATTGACTGTCCAGGTAATCACGGTTTTTCTGGCGGCGTGCAGTTCGTCCACCAGCTTGTGCGTAAGCAATCCAAAATGAGGCACCACGTAGCTCACGGGCAGCGCTTTCCACCGCCGCAGGTGCCAATAAGATTTTGAAATCGCGCCCAAAACCAAAGTGCGATCCAGAGCGTGCAACTTCCGCACAACGCTGGGCAGAAATGATGAGATGAAGTAACCGCGCTGCGGAGGAAAGCGCTTGACGGCCTCATAAACCACCTGCTCCATCCCTCGCACCTTCACTTCGATATTCAAAAAGGCCTTGCGCGAGTAGGCCTCAAGCACATCTTCCAGGCAAGGCGGTTTGCCATCGATCGAACAATTAGCATAGACCTGTTCCAGAGTGCTTTTACGCACCACCATGCGGTTGAATCGAGCGTCATGGCACACAATGGATTGCTTGCTGCGGGTGCAACGGACGTCAAATTCAAAACCATCCGCGCCATGGCTGAGCGAAAGATTGAAAGCAGGGACAGTATTTTCCGGCGCATATAGCCGGGCGCCTCGATGTCCGAGCAGTAAGAGTTTGGCGGGCAAAGCGGTCAGCTAGTCCAGATCAAAGTCGCGCAGCGGGCGGCCTTCGTCGGGCGTCTCTTTGGCCTTCTTCACGGCTTCCTGAAATTTCTTCTCCAGCAGGCTGGCATTGTTCTTCTGCGCGTCCACGGCCTGGCGGAAGATGGATTCCTTGCGGCCTTCCTGTTCGCGCATGGCTTTGGCGGCAGCCTCAAAATCATTGAACATTTTGGGCTTCACAGCTGCCACATGCGAGAGCACCGCCTTGGTTTCAGGATCTATTTTTAGCACGGCGTTGCAGCAGGGGCAGCCGACTTCAAAGGGTTCGGAGGATGATTTTGCCTTTGCCATAAGGAGATTGTAAGCCAACTTGGCCCTGAACGCGTGCCCGCAGACCACCGAAATTCTTATTTAGGATGAATTGGTTCAGAACCAACCGGTCCGGCCTGCTGCAATTCTTTATTTGAGGAAATCGGTTCAGAGCCAGCCGGGTTTGCCGCCTGCTCCTGCTCTTCCATCTTTTGCGCTACTTGTTCACCACGCAGAAAAAACAGCCAATGCCAGATACCAGAGAACAGAGGCGCGAGGACCAGGAAAAAGATGAAGAATGCGCGGGCCTCTTGCGATCTAGGCTGATTGTTTACCAACACTCCGGCAATAGCGGCCCCCAATAACGTACCCATCAGACAGCTGACAACTGGAGCCATCCACCTTGAGCGACTACGATTGGGAATCTTCTCTTCGAATTCCTCTTCAGTGTAGTCAGGAAATTCATCTTTCCAATCGGCCGCCGTAGCTTTCTCGATCTCATAATCATCCGCGACCTCGTCCCCCGATGGATCTGTTTCCAACTCTTCCATTTCGTCTTCGAGCGAGTCGGATGGCAACGGTGCGGCGGTCCGATCTTTCCGGCTGCCAGTCCCAAATTGGTTCTTGTCTGTGAATGCCATAATCGCCGAACTGAAACCGCGGTCGTCTATTTTGCTACAATTTCTGAGAGAAACTCCAGTTTTATGCCAGCCGAACCAGCCTTCACCGATGTTCCCACGGCAATCGAAGAAATTCGCGCCGGACGAATGATTGTGGTTGTGGACGATGAGGATCGCGAAAATGAAGGCGACCTCACCATGGCGGCTGAGAAGATCACGCCGGAAGCGATCAACTTTATGGCCAAGTTCGGGCGCGGCCTGATTTGCCTGGCTATGACACCGGAGCGCCTGGATTATCTGCGCATTGGGCCCATGACGCGCGAAAATACCTCGCCTTACGGCACGGCCTTTTATGAGAGCGTAGAAGCACGCGATGGGGTTACGACCGGAATTTCTGCTCATGATCGCGCACGAACAATTCAAGTCGCCATCGATCCCGCGAGCCGCGCCGCTGATCTGGTGCGTCCCGGACACGTCTTCCCTCTTGCTGCACGCAAAGGCGGTGTGCTGGTCCGCGCCGGGCAGACAGAAGCCTCGGTCGATCTGGCGCGCATGGCCGGAATGATTCCCGCGGGCGTGATCTGCGAAATCATGAATGAAGATGGCACCATGGCTCGCGTGCCTGACCTCACTGAATTTTGCAAGACCCACAACCTGAAGATGCTCACCGTGGCGGAGTTGATTCGCTATCGCATGGAGACAGAGAGCCACGTGGTCCGTGTGGGCGAAGCCATGCTGCCTACGCGGCACGGAGAATTCAGGATGATCGCTTTTGAGAACCAGCTCGATGGCGAATCGCACGTTGCCCTGGTAAAAGGAGATGTGGAACGCGCCACCGAATCAGTGCTGGTGCGCATGCACTCGCATTGCCTTGCAGGCGACGTGTTTGGCGGCTCACTGTGCGATTGCCAACAGGTGCTTGATCGCTCACTGGAGATGATTTCCCGCGAAGGCACAGGCGCACTGATCTACCTTCACCAGACGTCAAAGGGCTTCAATGTGGATGACGAAAAGCGGCTGGCCTTTCACCATGAGCGGCGGCAAACAGCCCCGGCGCACCAGAGAAAGACCCAGCGCGAAATCGGCGTCGGCGCGCAGATTCTTTCCAGCCTGAACATCCATTCCATACGCTTGCTTACCAACCATCCCAAGCGAGTGGCAGCGCTGGAGGGATTCGGGATCAGAATTGTTGAGCAGATACCTGTATCGACAGTGAAGACGATGGGCAAATAAGTCATCGCAGCCGGGGGCGGCTGCGCTCCAGATTTTCAAACTTACCGCAGCTTCAAGTGCTCGGCTTTCACGTCATTTGACGTAAATACACTGATAAATGGAGCAGGCGCTGCAGCTTTCTCCACGGCTGGCCTTCCGCCAGCCTCAAGACGTTCAACCAAACACGCGACACCCGCGATGTTAAAGCCGAATTCGCGCGCCGCTTCAATGGCCTGAATTGTCGAGCCGCCGGTGGTGCAGACATCGTCCACAATCACCACGCGCGCGCCTTTTTCCTGAAAGCCTTCTACACGCCGTCCCATTCCATGAGCTTTCTCAGCCTTGCGGACCAGAAAACCATGAATCGGAGCGCCGGCTTGTGCGCTGATGACTGATGTGGCGACAACTATGGGATCGGCTCCCATGGTGAGCCCTCCTACGGCCTGCGGTTCCCATCCGTGCTGTTGAATGAGGTCTAGAAACACACGCCCGGTAAGTTCCGCGCCTTGCGCATGAAGCGTGGTGGTACGGCAATCAATGTAGTAGTCACTCTTGCCGCCGGAAGAGAGCGTAAACTCTCCCAGGCGGAAGGAGTTGGTAGCCAGCAACTTGAGAAGTTGGTCGCGCGCAGAAGACATAGGTTTTTAAAATTAGCTTAATTTCGACTCAGACTCCCTGCATCTGGCGGAATCCGTGCGTGGCAATGTAGGTTTGCAATAACAGCACGAAATTATAAGTCATGTGAACAATGACACAGACAGCGACTGAGTTGGTGCGCATTCGAGTGACGGTGAGCGTAAAGCCGACCACAAAAATCAGGAGTAGCGGAGCCCATGCATAACCCAGTTGCGCCCCATGCAACAATGTAAAAGCTGATGCGGTGATGACCAGGGACGCAGTTGCGCCTGTCAACCGTGCCAGAGCCGGATAAAGAAAGCCGCGGAAAAGCAGCTCTTCCATGAGTGGGGCCACCAGAATTCCGAAAGCCCCCAGCAGCAAGGCTGATGGTCGATCCTTGAAAAATTCGGTAATGGGCAGCGAGTCTGGTATCCAACGACGAAGCACAAACTGGCCGACATCAGAGAAAGCAGCCAGGGCCGTGCCTGTTGCCAACGCCAGTACAAAAACCCGTCGCCCCGTAGGCAGGTTCCAGTGAACAGCATCTCCCAGAGAAGTTTTGTGCCGTCCCCAGACCAGCAACGCCATGAAGCCGATGATCGCCACATAAATTACGAACTGCGTGGGCACAATGAAAAAGGCATTCGTGGTCAAAGCATCTTGCACTGCTTTTGGGTTCAAACTATGAGAGCGATGAAGAAAAATGAAGATGCCGGCAGCCACGCTGCCAATCAGGAAGAATGCGACGGCCATGGCCACGCCCACCAGCAAGACGTCCAGTAGATCAATCTCCCTTTTTGCCGGTTCAGGAATCAGCAATGGCTCAGAGTCTACTGTGAGTGGAGGCAACGGCTCCGCTTGCGAAATGGGATCAAAAGAGTGCATTGGGTTGAGGCCCGGAGCCTTTAAATTCAAATGTACACCATGGAGAGTTTTCTTAGGAAAGACTAAAGGGGTAGCGTTTCAAGCATTAGAAAGCCAAAGTCGCTACCCCTCGATTGTGCCCAGGTATAAGGAGAAGGTTGAAAGCAATGTAATTTATTAAATTAAACATGAAATAACTTTTATGGTTTGTTACGAATCTGGAACACAACCGCATAACCGCCGTGCCATCAATCATTTGCGCGATCTGCCTAGGTATTCCGCCAGAGCCTGCCCAGTATAAGATTTTTTAATTTTAGAAACCTGTTCCGGAGTTCCCTGCGCCACAACTCGTCCGCCGTCCTCTCCACCCTCAGGCCCCAGATCAATGATCCAATCGGCGTTGCGAATGACATCAAGATTGTGCTCAATGATTACCACGGAATTTCCCAAATCGGTTAGCCGATGAATGACCTCCAGCAGCTTGCTCACATCTTCAAAATGCAAGCCCGTGGTCGGCTCGTCAAGCAGGTAGAGAGTGCGCCCGGTCTGGCGCTTGGAAAGCTCCTTTGCCAGCTTCATCCGCTGGGCTTCACCACCGGAAAGCGTTACCGCCGATTGGCCAAGCCTAATGTAGCCAAGACCGACGTCATCCAGGGTTTGCAGCTTCTGCCGTATCTGCGGAATATCTTCCAGGATCGGCAATGCGTCAGCGACAGACGTTTCCAGCAGATCGGCAATAGACTTCCCTTTGAATCTCACCGCCAGCGTTTCATGGTTATAACGATGTCCGCCGCAAACCTCGCACAGGACATAAACGTCCGGCATAAAATTCATTTCAATGCGGCGCTCGCCTTCGCCCTGGCAATGCTCGCAGCGCCCGCCGGAGACATTGAAGGAAAAGCGTCCGGCTTTATAGCCGCGTTCGCGCGACTCAGGCAGCATGGCATAAAGATCGCGGATGTGCGTGAACACCCCGGTATACGTCGCCGGATTCGAGCGGGGTGTCCGGCCAATGGGCGATTGATCTATGCGGATGACTTTATCAATGTGCTCCGCGCCGGAAACTGCCTTGTGCGCGCCAGGCTCTTCACGTGAGCGATAAAGCGCTTTGGCCAAAGCTTTATACAGAATGTCATTCACCAGCGTTGATTTTCCCGAGCCTGAGACGCCGGTCACGACTGTGATGACGCCCAACGGGAACGTGACGTCAACACTACGCAGGTTGTTGGCTTTGGCTCCCAGAACGGTAACAGCCTTGCCATTGGTGGCACGCGGCTCAAAGCGCGCGGCAATATTCTTTTGTCCAGAAATGTACTGGCCGGTAAGGGAGCCGGCCTGGTCCATAATTTGGATTGGCGTGCCGGAGGCCACAACGCCGCCGCCCAGCAATCCCGCTCCGGGGCCAAGATCAATCACATAGTCAGCGCGGCGAATGGTTTCTTCATCGTGCTCTACCACCAGCACGGTGTTGCCCAGGTCGCGCAGGTGCTCCAGTGCATGCAAGAGTCGGTTATTGTCGCGATGATGAAGGCCGATGGATGGCTCATCGAGAACGTAAAGGACTCCGCGCAACTTCGATCCAATCTGTGTCGCCAGCCGGATACGCTGACCTTCACCGCCGGAAAGTGTGGCTGCTGAACGATCCAGTGATATATAGCCCAGCCCTACGGCATTGAGAAACTGGAGACGTTCGCTGATCTCATGCAATACACGGCCGGCGATGAGTTTTTCTCTGTCACTCAGGGTGATTTTGCCGGCGACGTCCACGGCGCGCGAAACCGGCAGCGCGGTAAAGTCTGAGATGGCGAGCCCATTCACCTTCACGCCAATGCTTTCTGGGCGCAGACGTTTGCCCTGGCAAACCGGGCACTTCGTCGCGGACATGTAACTCAGCATCCACTCGCGATAACTTTCCGACGTCGATTCTTCCAGGTTTTGTTTCAAAAAGCCGAGCACGCCGCGGAAGCCGAGACGCGGAGCTTCTTTTTCGTCAGGGCCATAAAGCAGCAGGTTCTGGATCTTTGCCGGAAATTTCTCAAATGGTGTGGCGATATCAAGCTTATAAGCTGCGGCAACAATATCGACCATCCGCTGAAGATAAGAAGAGCCTGATCCGGGACCGAGCGCGCCATCCAGCAGCGGCTTCGACCAATCCACAATGATCTTGGCGGGATCAAAATCATATTTGCTGCCCAGCCCATTGCACTCCGGACAAGCTCCATACACGCTGTTAAAAGAAAATGAGCGCGGCTCCAGTGAAGGAATGTTGATGCCGCAATCGGGACAGGCCATGCGGGCCGAATAAAGATGCTCTTCACCATTGACGACCGCGACCTGCACCAGCCCCTTACCGAGTTTCATGGCCGTGGCTACGGATTGCTCCAGCCGCTTCTCAATTCCAGGCTTCACCAGCAGACGATCAATCACCACTTCAATCGTGTGGTTCTTGCGTTTGTCGAGTTGAATTTCGTCCAGCTCTTCGTCCAGGTGGCGCAGCTCGCCATCAATACGTGCGCGAACAAAACCATGTTGCGCCAGTTTGGCCAGCTCTTCCTTGAATTCGCCTTTGCGTCCGCGCACCAGCGGCGCCATGATCATGACGCGGTCTTCAGCTTTGAGCTGCATCACGCGCTGCACAATCTGATCGGAAGTCTGGCGGCTGATGGGCTTGCCGCACTTGGGACAATGCGGCACGCCGACCGAGGCGTATAACAGGCGTAAATAATCGTAGATCTCAGTGATTGTCCCGACTGTAGAGCGTGGACTGCGTGAGGTAGTCTTCTGCTCAATGGAGATTGCCGGGCTCAGGCCATCAATGGAGTCCACGTCCGGACGCTCCATCTGGTCGAGAAACTGGCGCGCGTATGCGGAAAGCGTTTCCACGTAGCGGCGCTGGCCTTCGGCATAAATAGTGTCAAAAGCAAGAGACGATTTGCCTGAACCGCTGAGTCCCGTAATCACCGTAAGGGTGTTGCGCGGGATTTCAACCGAAATGTTTTTTAGATTGTGCTGACGAGCGCCGCGGACTGTGATGTTGCTGATTGCCATGAACCTTATAAACCTGGATCGAAAAACTGCGTTCAGACCGAACAAAAATCACGCGTGAACCTTCACTGGAAGGCCCCGGAAGGTCGGTACACAGCTCTACTCCGTATCTTATCGTCGGGTGCTTGGGATGGTCAATTCAGGCGTTTCGGTAGACTAAGACTCAGGCTTTGCCCTAATCACTTCAGTTACTTGCGGGTTTAATGACCAAAGGACATGATGAGGTATCAAGGGTGCTGAGGCGGCAGTAATGCAGACATTTGAACCAATATTGCCGACAATGCACGTGGCTGGAGAAACCAACCGGCCTAAGAAAAGGACCATCAAAGAGATTGGACAATGAATCCCATTCTGGCTTCCTCCACCGTGCTCTTTACCATTCTGTTTTCACTCGTCTTTGGTATTGCCTGCGGCTACGCTGTTATCAGCGGGATCCTGCACGCTTTTGCCCGTAGACAGGTTGAAACGCAAGCGCCGTCGACTGCTGTGATTGCTACCACGGTGTCCAGCCACTAGTTTCTTGCCGTTGTATCCGGCCCTTTGAAAAAAGAATCAGCCGACTTGCCGATCCATTTCCCCGGAATGGGGAAAGCTTTTTCTTTGTAACAGCAGTAACACAAGCCACCCGCCAAAAATCACATCGAATGCCCCGCAGAAACCCGGCCACCATTGCGGTACTCCGGGATTTGCGATAAAGCCGGAACGGACAAAATCAAAGATTCCGTGGCCCATCAAAGCTGCCGCGACCGGCCAAAGGTTCCCTTTAAAGCCAAGTGCCGCAACCAGAAAGAAGCCGCTTGCTATCAAGATTTCGATCATTAAGGTTCGGCGTGACGCTCCCATCACGGCAAAAAGCACGTAAAAGGTAGCGACAACAAACGCCACAGTCGTCTTTCCAGCACATTGGGATCCTAAGCTTAGAATTCCACGTGGACAAGTTGTCGCG
>JADMIO010817104.1_pt1 | contig 95219 bp, 86 predicted proteins | sample 8958161 | NCBI WGS metagenome assembly JADMIO01 (sample SAMN16585339, study PRJNA669376) | soil metagenome | isolation source: Crop rotation soil | place: USA: Cullars Rotation, Alabama | collected 2011
CCGGCGGGCACCGCCTCGCTGATCGCCGGCACGCTGGGCCGATTGCAGGCGCCGCTCGCCACGACCACGCACCGGCACCAGAATTCGCCATCGTTCGTCGCCACGTGGTACCCCTCGTCAACGCGCCTGACGGACGTGACGGTGGTGTGCGTGCGTACGGGGGCGCGCGAGGTGCGCGCGTACTGCGAGATGAAATCGGCGACCTGGGCGGCCGACATGTAGCCGTCCGGATCGGCGCCGTCGTAGACGGCGCCGGGCAAACGGCTCTGCCAGTTGGGAGTGAGGAGGCGGAGCGAATCCCAGCGTTCGTGCCGCCAGGCGTTCGCCACGTCGCCGCGTTCGAGCACGACGTGATCGATCGACCGCCCGGTGAGCAGCCGGCTCGCGGCGAGGCCGGCGTGGCCGGCCCCGATGATCACCGTCGTCACGCGCACGATCGTCGTGCCCTCCGACGCGGCGGACCGGCTAGACGACCTCGACGGTGACGTTCACCGGGTTGGTGATGACGTCGTACACCGCCGAGCGCTTCTGCGACTGGGCCACGATCGCCTCGATCTCCTGCTTCGGCGCGTCACTGTCGATCTTGAACGTCACCTTGATGTCGTCGTAGCCGTTCCGCACGTCGCTGTCGATGCCGAGGATGCCGCGGATGTCCATCTTGCCCTCGAGCTTCGATTCCACCGAGCGCAACTGCACGCCCCGGTTCTGCGCCACGGCGGCGACGCCGGCGGTCAGACAGCTGGCGAGCCCGACGAGGATGTATTCGATCGGCGTGATGCCGTTGTCGTTGGACGCGAAGATTTCGGGATGATCGGCGTCGAAGGACGTTTCCGTCTTGTGATGCTGCTCCTGGCCGAGGCCGAAGAAGCCGCCGACGTCCGTCTTGCTGTGCGTGCCGTCCTGCCATTTGCAGGAGGCGCGCCACGTGAACTGTGCTGCCTCAGGTGCGCCTTTCAACGCCTCGCGCGCATCGAGCAGCGCCTGCACGTTGACCCCATTGTTCACCGTTGCCATCGTCATCGTCTTGCTCCCTTCGGCCTGTGTCTGTGAGCGATGCCGGGAAAGTTCCGGATCATACATCGCCACCGACACGTCCGAACGACCGCGGGCGCGGGGCGAATGCCGCCACGGCCGGGCAGGCGTGGCAGAACGCAGGCGGCGATATGATTCGCGCATGGCCGCGATTGCGCCCAACCCCGTACCCGGCTCGGTGGGGGTCACCGAAACGCGGTTTCTCGATCTTCCGGAGGCCGTCGTGCTCGACTGTGGCCGCGCGCTGTCGCCGGTCCGCGTGGCGTACGAGACGTACGGCACGCTGTCGGCCGCGCGCGACAACGTCATCCTGGTCTGTCACGCCCTGAGCGGCGACGCGCACGCCGCCGGATTTTCCAGGACTCCGCCGGCGGAGAGCACGAGGGACGGCTTCGCGGCGGCGGATCGGGACGGCACCATCGGCCGCGGCCTCGGCTGGTGGGACGGCATGATCGGTCCAAGCAAGGCATTCGATACCGACCGCTACTTCGTGGTCTGCACCAACCTGCTCGGCGGCTGCCGCGGCACCACCGGACCATCCTCCGTCGATCCGGCCACCGGCCGGCGCTATGGATCGAACTTCCCGGTGATCACCGTCGCCGACATGGTGCGGACCGAACGCGCCTTCCTGCGCGAGCTCGGCATCGCCAGGCTGGCGGTGATCGCCGGCGGCTCACTCGGCGGCATGCAGGCGCTCGAATGGGCGGTGTGCTATCCGGACGAGGTGGACGCGATCGTGGCGATCGCGAGCACCCACGCGCTGCGCCCGCAGGGTGTCGCCTGGAACGCGATCGCGCGGAACGCGATCATGTCCGACCCGTCCTGGCAGGGCGGGCATTACTACGACACGGGCCGCAAGCCTGACGCGGGCATGAGCGTGGCGCGGATGGTCGGCCACATGACGTACCTCTCGGCACAGTCGCTCGGCGACAAGTTCGGCCGCCGCCTGCAGTTCTCGGACGACATCCGCTATACGCTCGTCGAACCGGAGTTCGAGATCGAAAGCTACCTGCGGCATCAGGGCGACGCTTTCGTCCGTCGCTTCGACGCCAACACGTACCTCTACACGTCACGAGCGCTCACCTACTTCGACCTGGCGCGTCAGTACGGCCGCGGGTCGCTCGCCGCCGCGCTGCGGCCGGTGCTGGCGCGCACGCTGCTGATCGCGTTCTCCTCCGACTGGCTGTATCCGCCGGCCGGTTCAGAGGAGCTCACCGAGGCGCTGCGGTCGTCGGGCAAAGACGTGGAGTATCACCTTATCGACGCGCCATACGGCCACGACTGCTTCCTGCTCGAAGAAGCGCGCCAGACGACGATCATTCAGCGGTTTCTGGCGCCACAAGCCCATGTCGTGGCATGAGACGCCCGGAGAGCACAGCTCGATGAACAGCACACCCCGTACTGAAGCCTCGCGCGAGTTCGGATTCGAGACGCGGCAGGTGCATGCCGGGCAGCGCCCCGACCCGAACACTGGCGCGCGCGCCGTGCCGATCTTCCAGACGACGAGCTACGTGTTCGAGGATCCGGAATCGGCCGCGGCGTATTTCAACCTGCAGGAGTTCGGCAACACCTACTCGCGGATCATGAACCCGACCGTCGCCGTGTTCGAGGAACGCATCGCGAACCTCGAAGGCGGCAGCGGTGCCGTCGCCTTTGCCAGCGGCATCGCCGCGCAGGCCGCCGCGCTCTTCACGCTGCTGCAGCCGGGCGACCACGTGGTCTCCTCGTCGGCGCTCTATGGCGGCACGGTCAACCAGTTCAAGCACCTGCTGCGCAAGATGAACGTCGGCCTGACCTGGGTCGACCCGGACGATCCGGAGGCCTGGCGCAAGGCGGTGCGCCGGGAGACCAAGGCGTTCTACGGCGAGACGATTGGCAACCCCGCCGGCAACGTGCTCGACATCGAGACGCTCGCGCGGATCGCGCACGAGCACCAGTTGCCGATGATCGTCGACAACACATTCGCCACGCCATATCTGTGCCGTCCCATCGAATGGGGCGCCGACATCGTGATCCACTCGGCCACCAAGTTCATCGGCGGCCACGGCACGAGCATCGGCGGCGTGGTGGTCGACTCCGGGCTGTTCAACTGGTCGAACGGCCGCTTCCCCGTGATCGCCGAGCCGTCGCCGGCGTACCACGGGCTCCAGTTCCACGAGACGTTCGGCACCTACGGCTACCTGATGAAGCTGCGCGCCGAAACGCTGCGCGATCTCGGCGCATCGATGAGCCCGTTCAATGCCTTCCTGCTGCTCCAGGGGCTCGAGACGCTCTCGCTGCGAATGGAGCGCAGCGTCGAGAACAGCCTGGCCGTCGCCGCCTATCTCCAGTCGCACGCCTTCGCGGAGAACGTCACCTATCCTGGCCTGCCCGGCAGCCGGTACCGGGCGCTCGTCGACAAGTACCTGCCGCGCGGCGCCGGAGCGGTCTTCTCGTTCGACTGCCGCGGCGGGCGAGCCGGCGGGCAGGACTTCATCCGTGGCGTCACGCTCTGGTCGCACCTCGCGAACGTCGGAGATTCGAAGAGCCTCATCATCCATCCCGCCAGCACCACACACCGGCAATTGAACGACGAGGAGCTGAAGGCGGCCGGAGTGGGTCCGGGGACCATCCGCCTGTCGGTCGGCACCGAATCGGTGAACGACTTGATCTGGGATCTCGAGCAGGGATTCGCGCGCGTGCGCGCGGCGGCCACCGCGACGGGAGCAGCCGTATGACGCCAGGGATTGAGACGGGACCGTTCGATCTCACCCGCTATCAGGATCCAATCGTCATTCAGCGCGCCCTCTACAATGCGAAGACGATCGCCATCGTCGGCCTGTCGCCGAACGAGCTGCGTGCCAGCTTTTTCGTCGGCTACTACCTCCGGCGGCACGGCTACACGGTCATCCCCGTGAACCCGCGGGAGACTCAGATTCTCGACCAACAGTCGTACAAGAGCCTTGCCGAGGTCCCGGTCCCGATCGACATCGTCAACGTGTTCCGCGCGCCTGACGCCCTGCCAGGCATCGCGGAGGAGTCGGCGAAGGTGGGGGCGGGCACGCTGTGGTGTCAGTTCGGGGTCATCAACGAGGCGGGCGCGCGGCTTGCCGAGAGCGCCGGCATGGCGGTGGTGATGGATCGCTGCATCAAGGTCGAACACGCGCGGTACGCCGGGCGGATGCACTGGCTCGGATTCAACACGCAGCGGATCACGTCGGTGCGCGGCGGACTGCAGTAGACACGCCGCGTCTCATCACAGGCGAGCCACGCCATGAATGCCGAGCGCTTGCGTCAGATCAGGGAGCTGTTGGAGCAGGCCCCTGCGCATTCGCCCGCGGAGCGACGCGCGCTGTTGGCGCACGTCGGCGAGCTGGACCCGGCCCTGCGCCCGTACATCGAGGCGTTCCTCGGATCGACGACCCGGGAGCCGAACGCGGGGGGGTGCCGCCCCGATTCGTCACCGAGCGGTTTCACGTCCTGCGTCCGCTGGGATCGGGAGGATTCGGCGACGTCTACGAGGCGCAGGATCGCATCAACGGCAGCGTGATCGCGCTGAAGGTGCTGCGTCACGTCGAACCGAGGAGCCTGCTCCGCTTCAAGCACGAATTCCGTCGCGCCTCGCGGCTCGTGCATCGCAATCTGATCCGCCTCTACGAGCTGATCGAAGAAGCCGAGCACTGGTTCTTCACGATGGAGCTCGTCAGGGGAACGCACCTCCTCGAATACCTCGATGCGCAGCGTCCGCACGCGCACGAGGCGGCGTGCCGCCGCAGCTTCAGCCAGCTGTCACATGCCGTCGAAGCGCTGCACGGCGTCGGCATCGTGCACCGCGACATCAAGCCGTCGAATGTCATGGTTGGCGACGATGGCCGCGTCGTGCTGCTCGATTTCGGCATTGCGAAGGAGATTGTCCCCGGACAGGCGGACGTGACGTCGATGCTCTTCGGAACGCCACACTACCTGGCGCCCGAACGTCTGCACGGAATGCCCGCACGGGAACCGAGCGACTGGTACAGCGTCGGCGTCATGCTCTTTCAGGCGCTCACCGGACGCTTCCCATACGACGGCGACTGGCTGACGGCGGCCGTCGACACCGGGGGGCTACGCCCCGGGCTGGAATCACCGCGGTCGATACGCGGCGACGTGCCGGCGGATCTCAATGACCTGTGCGTGGCGCTGCTCTCGAGGCAGCCGGAAAAGCGTCCGACGGCAGCGGAGACTCGGGCGCTGCTCAATGCCGGGGACGCAGCCGTGGAGGATGCGCCGGCCGCGCTGCAGGCGCTGCCGAGCGATGCCGCACGATTCGTCGGCCGGGCGTCGGAGCTCGAGGAACTGCGTCGCGCGGTTACAACGCGCCAGGGGCCGGTGGCGATTCATGTCAGCGGACCGTCAGGGATCGGCAAGACAGCACTGGTGTGGCAGTTCGTGGCCGGGATGCGCCGCGAGGATCCGTCGGCCGTCATCCTCAGCGGCGCGTGCCATCAGCAGGAGTCCGTGCCCTTCAACGCGCTCGACGAGTTCGTTGACCACCTGACCGACTACCTCGCCCACCTGCCGTCGGGGCCGCCCCTGATTCTGCCGTCACAGAGTGCCCTCATCGGCCGCGTGTTTCCGGTGTTCACGCGCGTCAACGCGCTTGCCGTCTCGTTCGCGAAGTCAGGCCCACCCGATCCGGTCGAAATGCGGCGACAGGCTTTTGCCGCGCTGCGACTGCTGCTCGCGCGCCTCTCCGCACGGTCGCCTCTGGTGATTGCGATAGACGATGTGCAGTGGGCGGACCGTGACAGTGCGATTTTCCTCGAGGAGCTGTTCGCGTCGGCGGACGCTCCCTCGCTGACGCTGATCTTGAGTTATCGCGATCAGGCCGATGAGCGGAACGAGACGATCGCCCGGTTGCGCGAGGCACACGAGGCGTCCGCGCGCGTGCACGTGGTGCATGTTCCCGTGCGCGAACTGCCGGCGGCGGACGCGCGACAACTGATCCGGCGACTGGCCGGCGATGCGCCCAATGTCGACGGTCGCACCATTGAGCGGATCGCCGCCGACGCCGACGGCAACCCCTTCCTGATCCATCGTCTCGCCCATCGCATCCTCGCCGCGCCGGAGCGGATCGCCGACATCGACAATCGGACGCTGATCCTCGAGGAGATGTCCCGGCTGATGCCGGTGCAACGGGCACTGATCGAGACCGTTGCCGTCGCGCGACAGCCGGTGCCGACCGAGGTGGCGGTGCACGCCGCCGCCAGTCCTCACACCGTTCCCATCGACCTCGGCGGCCTGCTCACGTTACGCCTGCTGCAACTGCACCGACGTGGCGGGGAGGAGCTCGTCGACATCTACCACGATCGCATCCGCAAACCGCTGCTGGACAGCCTCTCGGCCGATACGCGCGCGGCACGCCATCAGGCGTTGATCGACGCCCTCGAGCGGCTGCGGCCGCACGAGTCGGAGCGGCTGGCCTATCACTGCGAGCTGACCGGTCAGACCGGCGAAGCGTCGTCGCATGCGCTGGCGGCCGCGCACCAGGCGAGTCAGGCGCTGGCATTCGACAAGGCGGTCACGCTCTACACGCGCGCGCTGGCGCTCGGCAGCTGGGAGCCACAGGAACGTCATCGCATCCAGGTCGACGTCGCACGGGCATTGGCCAACGCCGGGCGCGGCGGTGAGGCGGCGCCCGCCTATCTGACCGCCGCCGCGTCCACGGATGGCATCAGCCGCATCCGCCTGCGCATCAAGGCCGCCGATCAGTACCTCCGCACCGGCTACATCGCGGAAGGCGAGGCACTGCTGCGGCAGTTGCTCAACGAGGTGGGCCTGCGGTGGGTAGACCGGCCGGTCGTGATCATCGGATCGATGCTGTTCCATCGCTGGCGGGCGCGGCTCCTGATGCGCAGCCTGGAGTCGCGTGTCGCGCGTCACGACGATGAGACCGAGCTCGCGCGAATGGAGGTACTGTGGGCGGCAGCGGTCGGACTGAGCATGTCGGATCCGATTCGCAGCGCCCAGTTTTCGGCCTGGCACCTGTCGCTCGCGTTGCGGAACGGGAATGCCTACCGGATCGCGCTGGCGCTCGCCGGAGAGGCGACGCAGTGCGCGCATGCGGACGGAGGCCGTGACGGCCGTCCACAGGAGCTGCTGCAGGCGGCCATGCGGTATGCGCGGCGCTCGGGCACGGCGCACGCGACGGCGTTCGTGCACAGCATGACCGGGGTGACGGCATTCCTCGGCGGCCGGTGGACCGATGCGACGACCGCCAGCGAGCGCGCGCTCAACCAGTTCCGCGATCACTGCGTGGGCGTGTCCTGGGAGACCGCGACGGCAGCCTCGTTCCTGTGCACGGCTCAGGTGTTTCTAGGTCGCCTCACCGACCAGGCGCGACTGCTTCCCCCGCTCGTCGCCGAGGCGCGCACCCGCGGCGACCTGTATGCCGCCGACATGCTGCCGGCGTTGACGCTGTCGTGGGTTCAGCATCTCGTCGCTGACCATCCCGCCGCGGCGCTGGCGGAGCTGCGTGACTGGCCGTCACCGCGCTCCAGCTCACGATGGCGTGTGCAGGATACGAACGCGCTGGCCGCGCGAGCGGACATCGCCGCGTATGGCGGAGACGCGCGCGCCGCCTGGACACTCATGCGCGACAACTGGCCGCTCGTCCGCCGATCGCTGATGGTGCGGGTCATCACGATCAAGGTGCTGCTGCTCTTCACGCGAGCACGGTGTGCCCTCGCGCTTGCCATCACGCCGGACGTGAGCGCACGCGAGCGCGCTTCGTTGATGCGGGTAGCCGACTCCTGCTGCCGGTCGCTCGTGCGCACGCGCTGCGGTTGGGCCATGGCGCTGGCAATGGCGATTCGCGCCGGCATGGCATCGTGCGCTGGTGAGGCCAGCGACGCGCAGCGGCTGCTCGAACAGGCCGCGGCAGACTTGCAGGCCGTGGAGCTGCTCCCCTGGTTCCATTCGGCGCGCTGGCATCTGGCCGCCGAGCGTGAACACGCGACCGGTGTTGCGGAGCCGGTCGACGAATGGTGGATCGCCGAGCGCATCGTCGATCCCAATCGAATCGCGCAGCTGCTCGTGCCCGGCAGGTGGCCGGGCCGAACCACGCATCTGAGAAGGGAATCGGCATGAAGGCAGCCTCGAGGTATGCGGCGTGGGTGTTCGTCTCGATCCTCGCCGCGCAGGCGGGCCACGCACAGACGGCCGCTACCATCGATCTGCAGCAGGGGTGGACACCGCAGCAGAAGGAGCAGTTCTGGTTCACGCCTCAGGGATCGCTACTGCTTCCGTATCCCTGGTTCGTGTCCGTGAAGCAGGCAGACTCCGACACCCGCTACTTCCGCGAGCCGGCGAACATGACGCGTCTGGGCTACCTTCCGCGCGACAAGTCGACGATGAACCCGGGTGCATTGCCCATTGGATTCGCGTACGACAGCGACCGTGACGGAAAGCCGTTCGTCGGGTTCACCTGCGCCGCCTGCCATACCACCCAGCTCCGCATCAACGACCAGCCGGTCATCGTCGAAGGTGCGCCGGCGCTGGCGGACTTCTGGGGCTTCCTGAACGATCTGGTGGACGCGCTCGATGCCACCGCCGCTTCGGACTCGAAGTTCACGGCTTTTGCGAACGAGGTGCTCGGCTCAGGCCACTCCTCAGGCGACGAGTCGGCACTGAAGGCGGAGCTCGACATCCGTCGCAAGACGTTGCGGGAGCGCTGGCTGAAGCGGGCTCCGGCGACCCCGTACGGTCCGGGCCGCCTCGATGCGTTCGGCGGCCTCTACAACCAGGCCGCCGCATTCGCCATCGATGCACCGGGCAATGCACTCACTCCCGATGCGCCTGTGTCGTATCCATTCCTCTGGGACACGCCGCATCACGACAAAGTGCAGTGGAACGGCTCGGCCGACAATCGGCTCGCCGGCGGACTCGGTCCTGTCTTCAGGAACATCGGCGAAGCGCTGGGAGTCTTCGGAACGGTGACGGTCGAAAAGAAGACCCTGCCAAAGTACGCGTCCAGCGTCAACGTCACGAATCTGAAGAAGCTCGAACGGATGATCTCGACGCTGCGATCGCCGGTGTGGCCATCACAGGTGCTCTCGGTCGACCCTGCGCTGGTCACCACGGGGAAGAATGTCTACCAGCTGTTCTGCGTGCAATGCCACGCCGTCATCGACCCGGCTGATTCGAACCGGCGCATCAAGGCCAAACTCGTTGACGTCGAGACGGTCGGCACCGACCCGCGTTTCGCAGTGAACTACGCCGAACGGTTTATCGATGCCACCCGGACGTCGACCGGAATCCTGGAGAACGCGCCCAAGCTCCCGCCGGTTGACTGGAGTCGATTTCGCAAGACAGCGAGTGGCGGCGCGATCTTCTCCAACGTGATTCTCGGCACCTACGCCGGCCGGCAATCCAGCGGGAGCCGAGATCGTGAGGAAGAGCCGAATCAGGAGTTGGTCGCGCAGGCCATCGGCGCCTATCGCAAGGATGCGCTTGCCCCGATCACCTCGGTGTACAAAGCGCGGCCGCTGAACGGTGTGTGGGCGACCGCTCCGTTCCTGCACAACGGCAGCGTTCCGAGCATCGCCGAACTGCTGAAGCCCGCTGCCAGCCGCCCCCAGAGGTTCTGGGTCGGCAACCGGAATTTCGACGACCGGAACCTGGGACTCGCGGTGACGCAAGTCCCGGGCGCGTTCCTGTTCGATACGTCACAACCCGGGAACTCGAACGCGGGTCATGAGTACGGCACCACCCTCAGCGACGATCACAAACGCGCGCTGCTGGAGTATCTGAAGACTCTCTGACAGAGCGGCGTCAGCACTCGAGAGCCGTCAGCGCCCGGCGCGGTGCTGGTCAGGCACGCCGTGGTGGTCCTGGCATGTTTCCCAGCCGTCGGTAAGGGCTGGATTCGAATAGACTTCGGAACGCCGATCGCGCAGCGTATGACCATGTTCGACGAAAAGCTCGGCCACTTCGTGGCGTCCGTGAGCACCGCCCTGGTGATCGTCGGCGGCGCCGTGCTGGTCGAGTGGCTTGGTACGCGCCGAACGAGAATCGCGCGGACGCTCGTCTTCAACGCCGTCTATGCGGTCGCAATCATCGCGCTCACGGTTGCGCTCCAACCGGTCGCAGCAGCCGAGGGTGCGTTTCTCGAGTCACACCTCACGGTGAGGCCGATTCCCCTGCCCGATCAGGGCATCGGCCTGTGGATCTCTGCGTCTATCCTCATGCTCGCGGAGGACTTCATCTTCTACTGGGTGCATCGCGCGCAGCACCGGTTCGCGCTGCTGTGGGCCATGCATTCGTTCCATCACAGCGACGACGACCTCAACGCCACCGCGGCGTACCGGCACTACTGGCTCGACAAGCCGTTCTTTACGCTGGTCGCCTACGTCCCGCTCGGGCTCGTGTTCCGCATTTCGCCGGGCGTGGCGGCGGCGTACGGTGTTCTGTTCGCCTTTTTCGCGCTCTTCCCTCACATGAACCTGCGATTGGAGCTCGGCCCATTGACGCGCGTCATCACCGGACCGCAGATACACCGGATTCATCACTCGATTTACCCGCATCACTTCGACACGAACTTCGCCGGTGCATTCCCGATCTGGGATCTGCTGTTCGGCACATTCCGCCGGCCGGCGCGCGGAGAGTTTCCGCCAACCGGTGTGCCTGCGGTACCGAGCACCGCCGGACCGCTCGAGGTGCTGCTGTGGCCCGTGTTCCGGCTGCGCGGAACCGCCAGAAACGCGACTGCCCCAGCGGTGTCGAGCAACGACAGCACGTCGACGGTGTCCCTCACGTGACCGGCAGGCGCACAGGAGTGCGCGCTGACTGCGATCGGATGTTGCGCGCGGACCGAACACTGGTCTCGGCGGCCGCTCTGGTCGCGGCGTTCGGACTGCTCTTGGCCCGTCCGGCGAACGCGCAGTGGTATGTCGCCGGAGAACTCGGCGCCAACCACACGTTGCCGTCCACCATCTCCATCGATCAGCCGTCGCGGCAGACGTCGCTGCAGTTCGACGACGTGCACTTCGTCGCGCACCCGTTCGAGTCGCCTCAGTACTACAGCGTGCGCGGAGGCTACCTGTTCGGCGACGAACGACGCTGGGGTGTTGAGGTCGAGTGGGTCCATCCCAAGGTCTATGCGGAGACATCCGAGCCCGTCCGTGTCAGCGGCCGCATCGCCGGCGTGACCGTCGATGCCACGACGCGCATGGACACGCTCGTCCAGCGCTACTCGATGTCGCACGGGATGAACTTCGTGCTCGTGAGCGCCGTGGCGAGAATGCCAATCGGCGGCGGCAGTGGCGCCGACACCTCCCGCCTGGCGCTCGTCGCGCGCGCCGGCGCGGGTCCGATGCGCCCGCATGGCGAGTCGATGGTCGGCGGAACGTTTGTGGAAGGCTACGAGTGGGCCGGGATTGGCACCCAATTCGCCGGCGGGATCGACGTCCGCCTGGCCGGTTGGTTGTCAGGCGAGCTCGAATACCGGTTCAGTCACGCGAGCCCAGAGATCACCATCGCTGAAGGCACGGGCCATACGACCGCGAATGCGCATCAGGTGACGTTCGGATTGGCGTTCGGGTTGGCGAGGTAATAGGAGAATGCAGAACTACCGCGTCGTGACCGGGCGGGCCCACTCAATCCGACGCGTTTCGGTTCGGGTTGGAGGCGCGGCAATCGACGCAGGTGCGGTAGGCACGGCATGCGCGTTTTCGGTCGTGTCGGCCTCTGCAAGATCCATTCGGGCCGCCAGCGGCAGTTCCGGCGCGATCACCGCGCCGACATAAGGCTCGGCGTAATCGATCGCCCGATAGAGCATGGCGCCGACGTGAGAATCGTTCCGCTGAATGAACCATCCGAGGCCGAGCGGCTCGCGGCCGTACTGCTGGAAGTACTTTTCGAGAGTGGCCTTCTGCTCCGACGTGTGCGAGACGACGAACCGGAGGCCCTCGGCGATGACCACGCGCCGTGGATTCGCAAGGTAGTCCACCTCCTGCAGCGCCGGAAAATCGAAGTGCAGCGTCAGCTCGGTCGAGCGGTCGAGATCGACGAGCCCTGACTTCCTGACGATGGACAGCTGCAGCAGCTCGTCGAGATAGCGCTCAAGCGTCTCGTCCAGCAGCCCGCGGGCGGCAAGCTCCAGACTCACCGCCTGCCGCGCGATCTCCGCGATCACAGGGAACAGTATCAACAGCGCTTCAGTGCGGGCCTTGTAGATGTGGTTGACGCCGTACTCGCCACGCAGGTACGCGTCGAGTGTCCCGGGCCGCGCCAGGAACGCGTCGAGCGACTGCTGATCGGGGAACAGGTTGCGCGGCTCGGCGGTGAGGAACTCGTCATACACCGCCTTGAGCTGCCCGGCGTCGGCGAGCGCGAGCTCGTGAATCCGCGCGAGGACAATCGAGCGCCTGATGCCGAGCACCTCGGCGAGCCGGAAGAACTCCTTGAGAATCCCGCCGTTGTTGAAAATCGCCACCGTGAGATCGAAGGCGCGGCACGCCACGTAATCTTCATGCGGCATCGTCGCGTTGCCGAGACAGATCTCCTGCGTCTCCGCGACCGGTACGTCCGCGCCGTACACCTCGTAGCGGCCGAAGCAACGAGCCAGGACGCGGAAACCGGTCTCGTACTGGTACCGCTGCCGGCTCGACGCGTCGCTTCCCTCGGTGCCGGGGAGGAGGATGAACTGAAACAAGCGCAGGTCCGAGATTCCGGCGTCGAGCATGTCCGCAACCGACGCGAGGTGCTTCTCGCGCGTATCGCCTGGCAGGCCAAGGATGATCTCGGTGAACGACCCGGTATGGCTGGTAGTCGCCCCCTTCGTCATCCGGACGATGGCGTCCAGGCTGATGTTGGAACGCTTGATCTGCCGCAACACGTCGGCGTCGGTGGACTGCACCGAAGCGCCGACCTGCAGCGCATCGCCAAGCACGCGCGACATCTCGACGATGCGCTCCTTCTGGTTCTTGGCGGTGGCGGTCATCACGTTGCGCGGCCAGCCGCTGCGACGCCGTGTCTCCGCGATCAGCTTCGCGTTCTCGAGATCCGCCGGAAACATGCCCCAGTTGAGATCGGCGAGCTGCAGCGTCGGCGTCTTGGTCCGGCGCTCGATGTAGGCCAGCTCCTCGCGCACGCGTTCCTGCGAAAACGCGCGCGTCTTGTTCATGTAGGCGATTCCGTCGTGGCAGAACGTGCATGAATAGGGGCAGCCGCGCGACGTCTGCATCATCGGCGACAGCTTGTCGTCGAAGAACTCGTCGAGCACGCCAGTGGTGTACGGCGATGGCAGTGTCTTGTCGAGCTCGAGGATGCGAGGCACCGGCGGGCCGCCGACGAACTCGCCACCCTCCATGAAGTGCACGCCGGGCACGCGCACGCCGTGCCGCTTCAGGCGTGCCGGATCGAAATCGACCTCGCTGAGCGCCTCGAACAGACCGACGAACGCCGGCTCCCCTTCCCCGTCGACGAAGAAATCGATCTCGGGATGCGCGGCCAGGTAGTCGCGCTGCTCCGCCGCGTTGACCGGATAGTTCGGACCGCCCATGATGACGGCGGTGTGCGGGTGGTGGCGCTTGATCTGTGACGCATACGCGCACGACAGCCGTTCGTTCCACATGTAGTTCGTGAAACAGGCGATCGCCGGCGTCTCGCGGGCGAGAAAGGCCGAGAGGGCGGACGGGTACTTGAACAGCCGCGCATCGATGGCGTTCCCCAGATGGGCGCGCGCATACGCGGCGATATAGCCGATCGCCAGCGGATTGTTGTTTGCGGAGATTCCGACGCCCGTATGGGTCAGATCCGCAAACGTCACTATGGGCATGGTGCGGGTCGGCCGGGGAGCCGCTCCCCGCCGAATTACTGTGTAATTATTCGGCCCGGTTGCCGATTTATCAACAGTAATTTAGGATGCCCTCTTCCGGCCAGCCTGTCGAGTTCCCATAACCGATGACGATCTACCTGGATTCCCACTTGTCCGACGCCGAGCGACGGCGGCGGCTCTACGCGGGGGATGTGTTCCTCTATTCGCCCCGACCGGCGACCCGCGCCTTGACCGAGTTCGCACGCGAGCTGATCGAGGAGGCATTCGCGCCGCTCGACCCACAACACGCCCAACATGCGCTGCCGGTTGAACGGTTCGTCGAAATCGTCGCGCCGCTGAAACCGCGCTTCATCCACCATCCGAGGACGCGCGAACTGCTGCTGGCGCTGCTGGCGGATACCGGCGTGGACATGACCCAGACGTATTTCGACGTCCCGCGCATGCGTGTGGCGACGAGCAACAACTACCTCAATGCGGGCGTCGCCTACGTGCTGCACCCGCACCGCGACATCTGGTATTCGTCGCCGCCCTGCCAGATCAACTGGTGGCTACCGGTCTTCGAGTTCGAGTCGGAAAGCTCGTTCGCGTTCCACCCGCAGTACTTCGATCAGATCGTGCCGAACACATCCGGCGACTACAACCACTACGAGTGGAATCGGGTGGGCCGCGCGCAGGCGGCCAAGGAAATCAAGGCGGACACGCGCAAGCAGCCGAAGGCGACCGTGCCGCTCCAGCTCAAGCCGGACGTCCGCATCGTCTGTCCCCCGGGTGGAATGCTGATGTTCGCCGGCGCCCACCTGCACTCGACGGTGCCGAACACGTCCGGTCGCTCGCGTTTCAGCATCGACTTCCGCACGGCCCAGCACGACGATCTCGCGGCGATGGACGGCGCGCCGGCCATCGATCGGGCATGCACCGGGACCACACTGTTCGAATTGCGCCGCGCCAGCGATCTGACGCCCGTGCCCGAGGAGCTGATCCGGCTCTACGATCCGAACCCGCCTGCAAATAGAGAGGGCGTCGTCTTTACGCCGCAGGGTGCCGGTGCGGCGACTAGTGGCGGCGGGATGTAAGGGTTGCGCGCTTGACAGTCCGCACGACCGTTTCCGGCGTCGCCGGCTTACGGATGGTCGCATAGGCGGGAACCGGCGACGGCCACTCGGTTCCTGACACGATCACCACGGGAACGCCGCGCGTCGCCGCGTGCGCCTTCAGCTCTTTCTGGAGGTCGATGCCGTTGATCCCGGGGAGGTCCAGATCGAGCACGATCGCCGCGGGAAGCTCCTGCTCCAACTCCACCAGCGCGTGCAGACCGTCCTCGGCGCGCCGCACCTCGAACCCGCTCATACGCAGCGCCATCGCGTACATCTCGAGCGTATCGCGATCGTCCTCGACGAGCAGCACCACGTCGCGATGAGAGCTCGGCAAGGTGAGGTTCCGCACAATGCGGAATCAGCAAACCGTGTGCCCCGGACGAGTCCCAAGCACGACGGTAATCACGGCACATGTCGCCGCAGGGCCCTGAATGCGGCCAGCATCTCGGCATACGAGTAGTTCGCGTTGCGGCCGCTCGGATTCGGCAACACAAACACCTCGGCGCCGGCAACGCGCTCCGGCTGCACTCCGAGTGGCACCGGCCCCTTCCGCGCGGGGAACATCGCGCGATACACCGTCAATCCGACCATCGCGACGATCTGAGGCCGGGCGCGCCGCACCTTCCCCCGCAGCGTCGCGCGTCCGGCGACGTACTCATCAGGACGTAACGTGGCGATGCTTGCCGTCGGCCTTGCGACGATATTGGTGATGCCGTAACCGAACTCCGGCAGCCGGTCATCATCTTCGTAGGTCAGCCGCTCGGGCACCAGCCCCGACTCATAGAGCAGCTTCCAGAAGCGATTCGAGAAACCGGCAAAGTGATGGCCGGTCAACGCGGATCGCACGCCCGGATTGATCCCGACAAACAGCACACGCACGCCGGGACGGATACGGTCGCGCAGCGGCGGGAGTATCTCAGGGAGCTTCAGCGGCACAATGACAAGCCAACCACGAAATCCTCGAAAGTTCGAAATTCACGAAGGCCGAAGATCACCTATCCAGCGAAAGGACGCCTCGGAATGTGGCCGGTATAATCGACAGGTGCGCGCGATGCTGCCGGTCGTCCTCCTCGCGTGCGCGACGGCGGCGGGCGTGCTCGCCGCAGCAGCGGCCAGTGACGAGACACCCGGCATCCTCGTCTCGCGGCAGCTCGCCACCACCGAAAAGCTGGCCGTCGGCCAAACGGTCCGCCTCGCGCCCTCAGCCAAAGGCGCCGACGCACGCGCGTTCCGCATTGTCGGCATCTTCGAACCGACCCCGGATCCGGCGCGCCTTGGAACGGTGCCGCGCAAGGTGCGCATGCACCTGCCCGACCTGCTCGATCTCACTCGCGACGCGGCGGTGCCGGCGGGCTCCGAACACATTTCCGGGATCAATGTTCAGCTCGCCGATCGGGAGGATGCCATCGCGTTCTCGAAAGACATCGCGATGCGCATGCCCGGCGTGCTGGCGCAACCGGCTGCGGAAGCAGCGGGCACTGCCGGGCCGTTCGTCGTGCTCGAACGTTTTCACCTCGCCATCGCAATCGTCACAATCCTCGCGGCGACCGTGTTCCTCCTGGCGCTGACCATCATGCTCGTCGAGGAACGGCGGCCGACCGTCGGCGTGCTGCGGCTGATTGGACTGCCGGTGCCGCGGATCCTCGTGCAGCTCTTCCTCGAAGGGCTGCTGATTGCCGGCCTCGGCGCCATCTTCGGCATCGTGCTGGCCCTCGCGTCCGAGCATTTCATCAATCAGTTCTTCCAGTGGCGCTACGACACGGCCCTGGTGTTCGTACGTATCACGCCAGAAGTCGCCGCCATCTGCTCGGCGGTCGCCGTTCCACTTGGTGCCACGGCCACTGTTACCGCGTCGTGGGCACTCCTGCGGCGCAACGGGCTGGCGCTCGCCCGACGATGAACTCGCTGGGGTTCGCGTGGCGCAGCCTGGTGCGGCAGCCGGTTCGAACGGCGCTGGGCGTGCTCGGCGTTGCGGCCGTCGGCGCCCTGCTCTTCGACATGCTGCTCTTGTCGCAGGGACTGCTCATTTCGATGTCGGACCTGTTCGACCGCGCCGGCTTCGACCTGCGCGTCACGGCGACTGACGCACTGCCGGGCCAGGGCCCGCGGCTCCCGGATGGCACGGCGACCGCGAAGTCGATCGCCAGGCTGCCCGGCGTTCGCGCGGCGATCGCGATCCGGTTTGCGGATGCCTCCTTCGACACGGCCACAGGTCCCGTGCGCGCGTCCTTTCAGGGGATCAGCGGCGATGGATCGAGACCGTGGACACTCGCGAGCGGCCGCGACCTGCGCGATCCGCGCGATGTGCTCATCAACCAGAACGCCGCCACCCGGCTTCACCTCGCACCGGGATCGTCCATCCGCATTCGCGCCGCGTGCGTGTCGAGGCCCGAGTCGCTGCCGCCGGTCACGTTCCAGGTGGCGGGCATCGCGACCTTCCCGTTCGACACGCCGGACGCGGTGACGATTGCAACCGGCCTCGCCGGGCTCGCCGAAGCGTGCGGCGATGAGGACACCGGCGACGCCGACCTGATCATGGCGGCTTCGCGCGATGGCACCACGAGTGCCGCGGTCAAGGCGCAGATCACGGCGTTCACTCCGGATCTCCGCGTGTTCACCAACGAGGAGCTCGTCAACCGGTTCGAGCGATCCGGGTTTTCGTACTTCCGCCAGATCTCGACCGTGCTGACGACCGTGACGATCGCGTTCGCGGCGCTGTTGATTACCGTGCTCCTCACCGTGTCGGTGAACCAGCGTCTCGGCGAAATCGCGGCGCTACGTGCACTCGGGTTTACCCGTGGCCGCGTCGTAGCCGACGTCCTCTGGGAATCGGCGCTCATCGTCGGCACCGGCGGCCTCCTGTCGCTGCCGATCGGCGGGCTGCTCGCCGTGGGCCTGGACGGCATCCTGAAGCAGATCCCAGGCATTCCCGCCGAGATGCACTTTTTCGTGTTCCAGTTCCAGGCGGTCGGCCTGCAGACCGCGCTCCTGACCGCGACTGCGCTGGTGGCGGCGCTCTACCCCGTGCAGGTAGTCGCGCGCCTCCCGATCGCCGCGACGCTCAGGAACGAGGTGGTGGGATGAACTCGTCCATCATCGACGCCCGCGGCATCACGCGCGTGTTTCCAATGCCCGCGGGTCCCGTCACAGCGGTATCGGATGTGACGCTGCACATCGACGCCGGCGAGTACGCGGCCATCCGCGGGCCGTCAGGCTGCGGCAAGTCGACGCTGCTGCACCTGCTCGGGTGCGTGGACACGCCGACGTCGGGAACGCTCCGCTTCGACGGCAAGGACGTCACCGGGCTGTCGGATCGCGAACGCAGCCTGTTACGCCTTCGGCAGATCGGCTTCGTGTTCCAGCGCTTCTTCCTGCTGCCGATGCTCACCGCGTGGGAGAACATCGAGCTGCCGCTCTCGGAAGCGGGCGTCGGCAGGGCGGCACGCCGCGAGCGTACCGAGGAGCTGCTCGAATACGTGGGGCTCGCGCGCCGCGCGGACCATCGCCCGGCGGAGCTCTCGGGCGGCGAGATGCAGCGGATTGCGATCGCGCGCGCACTGGCCAACCGGCCACGGCTGTTGCTCGCCGACGAGCCAACCGGCGAGCTCGATCAGACCACCGGCCTGCAGATCGCGGCGCTGCTGGACCGCGTCAACGGCGATGGCACGGCCATCGTCATCGTCACGCACGACCCGGCACTGGCCGAGCGATCGCGACGCGTGCTGACGATGCGTGATGGTCGGATCGAGAGCGACGTCGCGGTGGCCGGGAGCGTGACGCCGGCATGATCGGACGGCTCGCGTTTCGCTCGCTCACTGCGCATCCCGTGCGTAGCGCCGTGCTCGGTGTCGGCTTCGGCGCCGGAGTCGCGGTGATGGCCATCCTGCTCGGCGTCTCGGAGGTCGTGCTCGATCAGGCGGTCTCGCCGGCGCTCATCGGCGGCGGTGACGTGCTGGTGCGGACCGCACCGCAGATGCCCGGGCGCGTGGTGCTGTCGACTGCACTGCATCAGGGTGCGCTCGCCAATCGCGTCAGGGTGGCCGCGCCATGGGACTCGGCGCCGCTGTACCTGGTTCGTGCCGACGGCAGCAGCGTGGAGGTGGATGCCCGAGGCGGCATTCCGAGCCTCGAGCGCGCCCTCGGCGACGAAGAGACCGCCGCTCAACCGCGATGGCGGGACTCGGCGGCCGATACCGCCTGGACGCACAGCTCGCCCGAGGATGCGCTGCGGCAGCTCGATCGATTCCATCCGATCGCCGACGCTCCGTTGTGGGCCAGCTCGTGGGCCGAGTGGCTGTATTTCAACGGCCGCGCCGCCGACGCGCGCTTCTACATCACGTTCCTGGTGGGGCCGCGGCTTGCTGACGGCCGGCGGCCGGCGGGCGTCCGCCTCCAGCTCGATCGCAACGGGCACGTGGAGTCGTTCGCCGCCGGAACGACGCTCACGGACGAAGAGATTGCCAGGGCGCCGGAACTGACGATCGGTGCCAGCCGCATTCGCCTCGACGGCGTGAAGTACACGTTGGATCTGCAGCTCACGGATACACGCGGGCGTCAGGCCAAAGGACAGCTGGTCATCGAGGGTGCCGCGGGCCGACTGATCCCGCCGATCGAGATCAGCGGCGCCAAGGGTTGGCGGTCGGGCTACGTCGTGCCCGTCATGTCGGGACAGTTGAACGGACACCTCGATGTCGCCGGCGAGTCACTGTCGTTCGCGGACGGCACCGGCTATCACGATCACAACTGGGGATTCTGGCAGGGCGTGTCGTGGCAGTGGGGACAGGTGCAGCAAGGCGACCTGTCGTTCCTGTACGGTCGTGTGTTCCCGCCGCCCGAAGCCGCCGACCCGCAACGCATCCCCGGCTTCATCGGTGCGCTCGGCCCGGACGGACCGATCGGCTATGCGACCAACGTGGCGATCCGCGAAGAGAACAACGCTGCCGGGCAACCGCAGACGATCACGATCACCGGACGCGGCGGGGCCCTCGATCTGCGTATGCGGTTCGCCGTCGGGTCGACGGTCACCACGCCTATGAATCAGGGGCCGCTCGCCAACGGCATCAACTTCCTGCAGATGCGCGGCACCTACACCGTCACCGGCAAGGCCGGCGAACGCGCGTTCAACTTCAGCGCGCCAGGTTCGGCCGAGACGTTCCGGGGGGCGGCGCGGCGCTGAGGGGGCGGAGAGGAGCGGAGGGAACGGAGAAAAACTTCACACGGAGCAACGGAGTCAACGGAGACGCACGGAGGCCCATTCTCTTCTATGGTGTTGCTTGTCGGGGGAGACAATTCAAAGTCTTTTAGACATTCGACACTCTCATGTCCGTGGTTTGTATGCCTCGCAAACAGGTATGCGTGTCGAAATCTCCGGTCCAAGAAATTCAGCGTCAGCAAGGACACCGAATGGCACCGCGTGGATCCTTTCTGAACACAGAGAAAAAGATTCTCCGTGCGCCCTCCGTTGACTCCGTTGCTCCGTGTGAGTTTTTCTCCGTTTACTCCGCCGCCCTCCGTCTCTCCGTCTCTCCGTTTACTCTGCCCCCTCCGTCTCCCTCCGCTCGCTCCCGTTACTGACTCGCCTCGAGCGCGTGGCGCGCGGCGATTTGGGCACGGCGCCTGCGGCGGTTGAGGCGCTCCAGTGTGTCGTGCAGCGGCAGCGTCACCTGCGTGCCGTTCCATCCGCGAGCGAGGCGGGCGGCCACGGTCTGGCGGCGGTTGATCTCCATGCGAAAGCATCCGAAGCACAAGGTTCGGGGGCGCTCCAGGGCAGGGTCGTCGATGTGGTCGTCGCGAAAGCCGTACCGCGCCTCGCTGGCACGGCAGGCCGCGCACAGGCGAACCGCTGTTCCTGAGCTGGAGCGCGCCACCGGCGTGGCCGGAGCGGCCGGGAGTCCCTGATAGAGCGCAAGCTGCTGTCCCATGACGCGAGTCTACGAAGGGGCTGTGACAGACTAGGTCCTTCGGCATAGGCGATAGGAGCAAGCACAAGACAGGAGACAGGAGACAGGAGATAGGAGACAGGAGATAGGAGGCAGGAGATAGGAGACGGGAGACAGGAGACAGGAGACAGGAGATACGAGACAGGAGACAGAAGCACGGTGGAGAGGGGCAAAGCGGATAGAGGGAAAGCGGCGAGAGACAAGGGGCAGAGCGGGAAAGGTGTGTTCAAGAAGGGCGGGGCGGCGGCCGGGCACGATGCGGCGGGAGAGCTGTTCAAGCTGCCGCTCGATCAGTTCACGGCGGCACGCAATGCGGCGGCGGCGCGGCTGAAGAAAGGCGGACACCGGGAGGCGGCGGACGCGATCAGGGCGTTGAACAAACCGCCGCTGTCGGCCTGGGCGGTCAACCAGTTGTACTGGCGGCATCCGAGGCAGCTCGAGGCGCTGCTCGAGGCTGGCGAGCGGTTCCGGAGGGCACAGGCGGAGCAACTCGCGGGAAACAAGGCAGACCTGCGCGGCACGCTCGATCGGCGGCGCCAGGCGCTGGCGGAGCTCACCCGTACGGCGGCCGACATTCTCCGCGAGAGCCGCCACACGCCGGGGCCGGACATCGAGCGCCGCGTCACGACGACGCTCGAAGCGCTGGCGGCGTATGGACATGAGCCGGGTGCTCCGAAGGCCGGGTATCTTACGGAGGATATCGACCCGCCCGGCTTCGAAGCGCTCGCAGCCCTGATCCCTCGGAGTGGGGCCTCCGGCGAGCGCGCCCACGAGCCGCGACTGCTGAAATTCCACGCGGCCAAGCCGGCGGCAGCCAGAAAGAAGAAGCTGTCACCCGAAGAGGCGACACGCCAGCAGCGCGAGGAGCGCCGGGCGCGGATGGCGGCGGCGAAGGCGGCGGTCCAGCAGGCGGAACAGGCGCTGCGCGCGGCGCGGACGACCGGCGAACGCGCCGAAGCGGCCCTCAAGAAAGCCGCTGCCGCCGCGAAGCAGACCGAGAAAGACCGCGCCGAGATGGAGTCGCGGCTCGAACGCGCCACCGCAGCGGCCAACACCGCGCGTCTGGACGCGCGGCGGATCGCCGCCGAGGCCGAGGACGCGGCGCAGGCCGTGACCGACGCCGAGCGGGCGCTCGCGAAGGCACGGAGCGCCGCGGCGGAACTCGAGTAAGCGCGCGCATCGCCCCGAGCTTGGCGCGACCGGGTCGGATGCGCGGCGCGGCAACGCACAGCCGGACGCGCGCCCGCCTATTCGCCGGTGCCCATCTCTCCCGACCAGCGCGGCATCCCGGTCACCTCGATCCCGAACTGATCGAGCATTCGCGAGACGGTGTGGTCGACGATGTCGTCGAGCGTTCGTGGCAGGTGATAGAAGGCCGGCACGGGCGGCAGGATCACCACGCCCATGCGCGAGAGCTTGAGCATGTTCTCGAGGTGAATCTCGCTGAGCGGCGCCTCGCGCACGCCGAGCACCAGCCGCCGCCGTTCCTTGAGCACGACGTCCGCGGCGCGATGAATCAGGTTGTCGCCGAAGCCGTGCGCGATGGCCGCCAGCGTCTTGGCGCTGCACGGCGCGATGATCATCCCATCGGTCTTGAACGAGCCGCTGGCGATTGCCGCGCCCATATCATTTGGCGCGTAGACCGCCGACGCCAGCGCTTCTACCTGCGCCTTCGAGCAACTGGTTTCGTGCAGCAGCGTACGTGCGCCCCAGCGGCTGATGACGAGGTGCGTCTCGACATCCGTGTCGCGGAGGCGCTGCAGGAGGCGGACGCCATACGTGATGCCGGTCGCGCCGGTAATGCCGACGATCAGGCGCATGGGGAATTGGGCATTCGTCTCCATTCAGATTACCATCGCGAGGAGTGCTGAAACGGCAGACGACAGGCTCGGTAATCTGCAGGTCGTGCGGCGTGCTGGTCGGCGTCAACGACGAGCGGTGCTACAACTGCGGCGGGCGCAACCCGGGCCTCTGGGGATTCGCGCCGCTCTTGCGATCGCTCGGCGCCGATATGGGGGTCGTGCCGATCGTGATCGGCGGTTGCGCCGTGATGTACGTCCTCTCGCTGATCTTCTCGGGAGGCAACATCGGCACCGGCGGCCTGTTCTCCTTCCTCTCGCCTTCGCCGTATGCCCTGTTCGTGTTCGGCGAAAGCGGCTCGATGCCGGTCTTTCGACTCGGCCGCTGGTGGACGGTGCTCAGCGCCGCGTGGCTGCACGCCAGCATCCTCCACATCGTCTTCAACATGATGGCCTTGCGACAGCTCGGGCCGCCGACGGCCGACCTGTATGGCCCGTGGCGGATGGTGATCATCTACACGGCCGCGGCGGTCGGCGGGTTCGCGTTGAGCTCCTTTGCCGGTGCGTACCTGCCGGGCATCCTGTTTCTCCGTGGCGGGCAGTTCACCGTCGGCGCCTCGGCGTCGATCTGCGGCCTGATCGGCGCAATTCTCTACTACGGCCATCGCAGCGGCAGCAGCATGGCGCGGAGCTACGCGACGAGCTACCTGATGTCGCTCGCCGTCATGGGTTTCCTGATTCCCGGCATCGACAACTACGCGCACGCGGGCGGCTTCGGCGCCGGCTATCTCGCGGCCAGAATCCTCGACCCGCTCAAGCCCGAACGCGGCGATCACGTGGCCATCGCGATCGGCTGCCTGCTGCTCTCGGTGGTGTCGATCATCGTGTCGGTGTACGACGGCCTGCGCATCCTGCGCTGATTTCGATTATCGATACGCAGAGCTGAAGCTCTGCGCCACGTACGAAGTCGACCCGGACGACATCGGCGCCCTTACGAACATCGGGCCGAGGCCGCGCGCTCTGTCTCCTATCTCCTGTCTCCTGTCTCCTGTCTCCTATCTCCTGCCTCCTGCCCCTGTCCCCTGGCTCCTGTCTCCTGTCTCCTTTCTCCTATTTCCGTTTCCCGTATTCTGAGTTCTGCATTGTGTGTTCTGTATTCTGTGTTCTGGGTTCTGAGTTCTGAGTTCCCAGAGCCGTTCTGCTAGCATGCGTCTGTGGCCGTCGATCCGGTCTGGGCCGAGTATTACCTCGACGAAATGGATGCCGCCTGGCTGTACCGGCAGCTCGCCGGCAAGGAACCGGATGCGGCGCGCCGGCGCATTTTCGAGCGGCTGTCCCACGTCGAAGACGCGCACGTGCAGCGGTGGCGCGGGCTGTTCGAGGCCCATGGCGGCCAGGTGCCGGCGCACTCCCCGTCCCTCAAGACGCGGACCATCGCCTGGCTGGCGAGACGGTTTGGATCGTCCGCCGTCCTCCCGATCATCGTGTCGCAGGAGTCACGCGAAGTCGGCTCCTATCTGAACCTCGCACGCGGCGCGGAGCACAAGGCGACCCACGACACGGCCATGGCGATTGCCACCGAGTCGGCGGAGCATGCACAGGACCTCTCCGCCTCGCTCGGCCGTGAAGGCGAGCCGTGGCACATCCTCCCCGGCGGGGGGTACCTCCGCAGCGTCGTCTATGGTTTCAACGACGGTCTCACCGCCAACTTCGGCCTCGTCGCCGGCGTGATCGGGGCCAGCGTGGCGCCGCACCTGGTGATCGTGACCGGTGTCGCCGGCGCGGTGGCCGACGCGCTGTCGATGGGGTCGAGCGGATACCTGGCCGCGAAGAGCGAGGCGGAGGTCTCGGCACGACAGGTGGCCATCGAACGCGAAGAGCTGAAGATGATGCCGGACCTCGAAGAAAAGGAGCTCGCGATCATCCTCGAGGCGAAAGGGCTGACGCCGGCGCGGGCGCGTGAAACGGCGGCGGCGATGATGCGCGACCCGCAACGCGCCCTCGAAACGAAGGTGCAGGAGGAACTTGGCATCCAGGCGCCTGCGGTGACGCCCCTCGCCGATGGCCTCGCGACCGGAGCCGCCACCGCAGTCGGCGCCCTGATTCCCCTGCTGCCGTTCCTGCTGGTGCCGACCGGCACGGCGATCTGGGCGTCGCTCACGATCAGCATGGCCGCCCATTTCGGCGTGGGCGGAGCGCGCAGCATCTTTACCGGGAGGGGCGTCTGGGCGAGCGGCCGCGACATGTTCCTCGTCGGCTTCGGCGTCGCCGCGGCAGGGTATGTTATCGGTGACCTGCTGGTGCGCCTGTGACCTTCATCCGGACCATTGCCGCCGTAATCGCCGGCGTGCTCCTCGCCTACGGCCTGCCCTGGGTGCTCGAACGGGTGCTCGTCGAGAGCGCGGCCGGGCGGAACCTGTCGGGCGCGGGAGACTACTACGCGATCCGGAACACCGCCGGGATCATCGCCGCGCGTCTCGGCATGGCGGTCTTCGTGAGCGTGCTGGCCGGCCACATGGCGGCGCGCATCGCCAAGGATGATGCGGTCCGGACCGTCGCGATCTCGGCGGCGGCAATTTCGTTGATCCTGATCTGGGAGTTCACCGGCGGCGAGTTTGCCTGGGGCACGCCGATCTGGATGCGCATTGCGCTCGTCGCAGTCACTGGTCCCGCCATGGTGCTCGGCGCCTACGCCCGCGCGATGGCCGAAGAATTGAGGACGCAGGAAGGGAAGTAGGTGCGGGGGCCGCCGTTTCGTGCCCTTCGTGGTTGAGAGAGCTGAGGAACAATCGTGAGACTTGCGTATCAGGGGGAACCGGGCGCCTACAGTGAGGCGGCGGCGCTGGTGTATGGCGGCGCGCACGCGGAAACGCTGCCCTGCAAGAGCTTCGACGAAGTGTTCGAGGCGGTGGTCAAACGCAAAGCGACGCACGGCGTCGTGCCGCTCGAAAACTCGATCGGCGGCACCATTCACCGTAACTACGATCTGCTGCTCGAGCATGAGTTGAGCATCACGGGCGAAGTCGAGCTCGACGTCATCCACTGCCTTCAGGCGCTGCCGGGTACGAAGCTCGAGGACGTCACGGTCGTGTACTCGCATCCGCAGGCGCTGGCGCAGTGCGAACGCTACCTGCGCGACCTGGGTGTCGCGGTTGAAGCGGTGTACGACACCGCGGGCGGCGCCAAACTCGTCAGTGAGCAGAAGTTGACGGGGGCCGCCGCGCTGGCGTCACGACGGGCGGCCGAAGTCTTCGGCCTCGAGGTGCTGCAGGAAGCGGTACAGGACTACGAGTTCAACATCACCCGATTCGCGATCATCGGCGGCGCGCCCTCGCCGGCCGGCGACAAGACCACCATCGTATTCTCACTGCCGAGCACGCCCGGCGCCTTGTTCAAGGCACTGAGCGTCTTCGCGCTGCGCGACATCAACCTGACCAAGCTCGAAAGCCGTCCCTTGCGCGGCAGCCCTTGGGAGTATCTGTTCTACGTCGAGGTGGAAGCCCGGCGCGACGATCTGCAGTGCGCTCGGGCACTGACACACCTCGCCGAATTCGCAAAGTGGACGCGCGTGCTCGGCACCTACAAGGGATGGCAACGCGCCCGACAAGTCAACTTGTAGCCTCGACCGCTTCACCGGCCATCATCGTGTGTTCGTGCTCCGAGTAGGCGACAACCACAGACCACTGTCGCCCGTGCAGCTCATTCCGATCGACAGCCTTGATGACCCGCGACTCGACGCATATCGCAACCTGCGGGATCCAGAGCTCGCAGCACGGGGCGGATTGTTCATCGCCGAAGGACGGCTGGTGGTCGCGCGCCTGCTCGAGTCGACCCGTTTTGCGACACAGTCACTGATGGTGACTGAGCCTGCCCGCGCCGCACTGGGCGCGCGACTCGAAGGGGACGCCGATCTCCCGGTGTACCTGGTTCCACAGGCGGTGATGAACGGCGTGACCGGCGCGAACATTCATCGCGGCTGCCTCTCCATCGGCCAACGGGCGCCGCTGGCCGATACCGATACGCTGGTGGCCTCGGCTCGTCGCGTGCTGGTCCTGGAACGGATCGGGAACGCGGACAACGTCGGCGGTCTGTTCCGCAATGCTGCCGCGTTCGGCGTCGATGCGGTCGTCCTCGATCCGGCGACGACCGACCCGCTCTACCGAAAGGCGATCCGCACCTCCGTGGGCGCCTCGCTGCAGGTGCCGTTCACGCGGGCAGATTCGATGACTGCCGCGCTCGACGCCATCACCGCCAGCGGCCTGACGCTGCTCGCGCTGACGCCCAATCCGGCGGCGCCGACGATCGCGAGGCTCGCACCATCTCTTCGTGGGCAGCGTCTCGCGATCGTCGTCGGCCACGAAGGCGACGGCCTGACAGCCGACACCCTCACGCGCTGCGAGCTGCAGGCGAGGATCCCGATGTCTGCCGTCGTCGACTCGCTCAACGTTGCGACCGCCGCGGCCATCGCCCTGCACGCGCTCGCCTGACGGGTACACTCAGTCGCATGTTTGACGTCGTCGGTCTCGGTGAAAACTCGCTCGACGAGGTCTGCCGGGTGCCGGAACTGCCCCGGCCCGGGTCGGCGGCGGCCAAGCTGCGCATCATCAGCCGCTCCGCGTGTGCCGGCGGTCAGGTGGCGACGACGATGGCCGCGTGCGCGGCACTGGGGCTGCGAGCGAAGTACGTCGGGACGTTCGGCAACGATGCAGCCGGCGAGGACGTGCGCGCCGAGCTCGAGGCACGCGGCGTCGATACGAGCGACTCGCTCGTGCGCGCGGCGCCAAGCCGCCGCGCGCTCATCCTGGTCGATCCGGGTGGGGAGCGGGTTGTGCTGTGGCAACGTGATGAACGACTGACGCTGGCGCCGGAGGAGGTGCAGCGTGCCTGGTTCGAGCGGGCTTGCGCGCTCCACGTCGACGCGGTGGATCCGCTCGCATCTGGGGCCGCCGCGCGACTGGCCCGATCGATGGGCTGCCAGGTCACGAGCGACATCGAGGAGGTGACGGACGGGATCGATGCGCTCATCGCGGCGGCGACGGCCCCGATCTTCGCCGAGCACGTAATGGCCCGGCTCACCGGTGAACACGATCCGGAGCGGGCGCTCCGCGCGCTGCGCCAGCGGCACGCGGGGCTGCTGTGCGTGACCCTCGGCGCGCGTGGGGCGATGCTGCTGGACGGCGACACGCTCCACGCCCAGCGCGCGTTCGCAGTTGCGGTTGCCGATAGCACCAGCGCCGGCGACGTGTTTCGCGCCGGCTTTCTCCATGGGCTCTTACATCAGTGGGCACCGCGTGACACGCTGCGCTTTGCCTGCGCCGCGGCGGCCGCTGCCTGCACCAGGAGCGGCGCCATCGCCAGCGTCCCCTCGCTCGCAGACGTGGAAGCGGTGCTGCGCCAGTCGTCGCACAGCTGAAGGTCGTTGTGCCACGAGCGTCTTCGGCAAAGCTACAAGCCTTACGCCACGGTCCATCTTTGAACTGTCAGCGCCTCACCGTGCGCGCATCGCGCCGATTCACGCAAAGCTAAAGCTTTGCGCCACGGTCGATCGTCGAACTGCCGCAACGCCTCACGTCCGAGTGGCATCACGCGCGACTCGTGCGTGGCGCAAGGCTGCGCGTCAGCTGGGAGAATCCTATGTGGCGCAAACTCCGCTGCGAGAATCGTACGTGGCGTAAAGCTGCGCGTCAGCCGGAAGAATCGTACGTGGCGCAAAGCTTCAGCTTTGCGTGCTCAGCATCACGCCGACGCCACGGCTTCCGTCTCGGGACCGCCGACAGTGCCGAGCCGCTCGTGCGCTGATTCGACGAGGTAGAACACCACCGGCACGACGACCAGCGTCAGGAACAGCGACAGTGTCTGGCCGCCGATGACCACGATCGCGATGGCGCGACGCTCTTCCGCGCCCGGTCCGGTGCCGAGCGCCATCGGCAGCATGCCACCCACGAGCGCCAGCGTCGTCATCAGAATCGGCCGCAGGCGGTCGCGGCTGGCGCGGACGACGGCATCGTGGAGTTCGACACCCTGGATGCGCAGGTTGCGCGCGTAGTCCACCTGCAGAATCGCATTCTTCGCCACGACGCCGAACAGCACGAGCATGCCGACAGCCGAATAGAGGTTGAGCGTCGTCGAGGTCGCCCAGAGCGACAGCATCGCGAACGGGAGCGACAGCGGCAGCGAGAGCAGGATGATCAGCGGGTGCGACAGGCTCTCGTACTGCGACGCGAGGACGATGTACATGAAGACGATCGACAACAGAAACGCCCAGCCGAACTCGACGAAGGTGCGTTCCAGCTCACGACCACGCCCGGCGACGGCCACCGAGTACGCCGGCGGCATGTTCAGACTGCGCGCCGCATCGCGCAGCGCCTGCACGCGGTCGGCGAGCGCGTATCCCTCGGCGATGCCGCTGCGGAGCGAGACCTGCCGCTGACGGTCGACCCGATCCACACGGGACGGGCTGATACCCGAAACCAGGTTGACGACGCTATCGAGTCTGACCAGCTCACCGTTCGAGCGAGGCACGTACAGACGACTGATGGTCGCCATGTCACCGCGGTCGTGCTCGCCCAGGCGCAGCTGCACGTCGTAGTCCTCGTTGGCGATCGGGTCGCGGAAGCGCGTCACCTCGTCGTCGCCGCCGACCATCAGGCGCAGCGCCGCCGCGATATCGGCGGTCTTGACGCCCAGATCCGCGGCACGGGAGCGATCGATTTCGGCACGAAGCTCAGGCTTGTCGAGCCGCAGCGTCGTGTCGGCGTTCTGCAGCCCCAGTGACGGGCCGCGGCGCTTCAGCTCATTGCCGTACTCGAATAGTTTGTCGAGCTCCGGTCCGCGCAGGGCGAACTCGATGTCGAAGTTGCCGCTGCCGATGTTGAACGACTGGACGTTACGGACGGCGACGACCAGGTCCTTGTACTTCTTCGTCTTGGCGCGGATCTCACGCATCACGTCTCGCTGGCTGTAGTTCCCGCGGAACGCGTCCTGCGGATGCAGCGTGATCAGGTCTTTTGCGAAGCGTGTCAGCGAGAAGATGCGCTCCTCGTGGGGAGCGATGCGAACGTATCCGGTGCCGGTGTTGATGCCGTTCACGTTGGTGCCGCCGGCCATCAGCAGCAGCTGTTTTACGCCGCGCACGCTGCGGATATCACGTTCGAGCGAGCGGCTGATGTCGTCCATCGCCGCGAGACTCGTGCCTTCCGGCGCCGTAATCGCCAGCTCGAACTCCGCCTCGTCGCCGCCGGTCGGGACGAACTCCTGCTTGATCGCGCCGTACAGCGGGTAACTCGAGCAGATCACCGCAACGGCGAGGATGGCAATCGCGGTCCGATGACGCAGCGCCCACAACAGCGAGCTGGTGTAGCTGCGGTCGATGACGCGGTAGAAGCCCTGTCGCGACGCGGCCTCGTCTCCGCCCGGCCCGCCATGGCGACGGAACAGCCGCGCGCTCATCATCGGTGTGAGGGTGAACGACACGAGCAGCGACACCAGGAGCGCCACCGTCGCCGTGAGGCCGAACTGGAACAGGAACCGCCCGGCGATGCTCGACATGAACGAGACCGGGATGAAGATCACCACCAGGCAGAGCGTGGTCGCAAGTACGGGCAACGCGATCTCCGACGTCGCCTCGCGTGCCGCTTCGAACGGCGACATCGACTTCTCTTCGACGAAGCGCGCGATGTTCTCCAGCACCACGATGGCGTCGTCGATGACGATGCCGACCATGAGCACGAGTGCGAGCATGGTGACGCTGTTGAGCGTGAAATCGAGCGCCGCCATCATCCCGAACGTGGCGATGACGGAAGACGGGATGGCCACGGCGGCGATGATCGTGGCGCGCCAATTGCGCATGAACGCCAGCACCACGAGCGACGCCAGAATGCTGCCGAGCAGCAGGTGCACGTTGATTTCCCCGAGCGCCGCATTGATGTACCGCGACTGGTCCTGCAGGATCTGCATGTGGACGCCAGGAGGCAGCTCGGCGGTCACCCGGTTGATGTTCTCCTTGACCGCATCGATCATCGCGACGGTGTTGGCGCCGGATTGCCGCCGCACCTCGACGATCACGGTGGGCACGCCGTTGAGACGGGCGATGGAGCGCTGCTCCTTCGTGCCGTCCTCGGCGACGCCGATGTCACGGATGCGGATCGGCGCACCGTTAACCGTCTTGATCACCAGATCGTTGAAGGCGTCCGGGTCGGTCAACTGCCCGGCCGTGCGCAGCGTCTCTTCTTTTTCGCCGGCGGTCACGTTGCCGCCTGGCGCGTCCTGGTTCTGACGAGCCAACGCCGTCTGGACGTCGGTGATCGGCATCCGGTAGGCGGCCAACCGATCGGCATCGACCCGAACGTCGATCGCGCGCTCGATGCCTCCTACGACCTGCACGCCGCCGACGCCGGCCGACCGTTCGAGCCGCGGCTTGACGATTCTGGTGGCCACTTCCGTCAGCTCGCGCAGCGAGAGGTTGCCCGACAGCGCCACCGATATCGAGGGGGCGTTGTCGCTGTTGAACTTGAGAATGACGGGCGGCAGTACGTCCTGCGGCAGGGTGCGCACCACCGCGGCAATTCGATCGCGCAGGTCCTGCGTCGCAACGTTGATGTCGCGATTGAGGTTGAAGACGACGGTCACGAACGAGGTGCCGGCGGAGGATGCCGAACGGACTTCGCTGATCCCTTCGACGGTGTTGACCGCCTCTTCGACCACCTTGCTGACTTGTGTTTCGACGACCTCGACGGCGGCGCCGGGAAGCGATGTCCGCACGCTCGCTTGCGGCAGATCGACGGCGGGGTAACGATCGATGCCGAGGCGGAAGTAGCTGACGCCGCCAATCACGACCAACGCGAGGATGATCATGCTCGCGAAGACCGGTCGGGTAATGCAGATGTTGATGAGCGACTTCATTCCGTCCTCACGCTGACCGTGGCGCCATCGACCACATCGCCGGGCGTACGAATCACGGTCTCGCCTGCCCTGAGGCCCTCGAGGATTTCCACTTCATCGCCCTCGCGCCGTCCCGTCCGCACCCGCTGCTCGTGCGCCTTGCCCTTGTCCACCGTCAGAACCCGCGGCACCCCGGCAAAACTCACGATCGCATCGGCGGGCACCATCACCGCGCGTTCGCCGTGGCCGACGACGATATCGGCAGTCGCGAATTGACCGGGCCGGATCGTGCCAGCCCGATTACTGACGACCGCCTCCACCGGCAGCGTACGGTTGCTCTCGTCGATGGCGGCGCCGATACGCGCCAGCCGACCCTCGTACGACTGCGTGTCACCCTGCACATGCACACGCACTTCCTCGCCGGCGCGCAGACCGACGGCAGAGCGCTCGGGAACAGCGACGCGGAGACGCAGCGGATCCGTGCGGACGATCGTGAGGACTGGCGTGCCTGCGGTCCGGTATTCGCCTTCGGTCACCTGACGCTCGCGGACCGCACCGCTGATTGGCGACCGGAGCACCGTGTCTTCGAGCTGCTGGCGGGCGATGTCGAGCTCGGTACGGCGTTGCTCGAGCACGCCCTGGCGGTTCCGAATCTCCTCCAGTGCGTCCTGATGCTGGCCCTCCGCAACCTCCAGCGCGGCGTCGGCGTCGTCGAGGCTGGCCTTCGACGTGATGCCGCGATCGAAGAAGGCCTTCATGCGCTCACGGTTCAACCTGGCCTGCTGCAGGGTGGCGCGCCGCTGGCGCACCAAAGCCGTCGCGTTGATATCGACGTCGTCCTTGTCCCCAGCGGGCTGCAGTCCGAGGCGCACGCGTGCCTGCTCGAGTGCGGCCCGCGCCTGCTCGACCCGCAGCTCGTAGTCGGTCGGACTGAGACGCGCGACGATCTGGCCTTCCTGAACCGGGCTGCCCAGATCCACCGCCACACTCTGGACGCGCCCGGCCACCTTGAATGCCAGCGCAATCTGGTCTTCGGCGGCCAGGGTGCCGTTGACGGTGACGAGGCGCTCGAGCGGCTTCTCAACAGCCTGGGCCGTCGTGACCTGACGAGGGGCAGGCTTGACCGCGCGTGCACCGGGGGTTGCGGCTTCGGGACGCGAGCAGGCGGCGGTCAGGGTCAGCAGCGCCGAAAGAATCCGGAAAGATTGCGGGAGTCTCCACATTTCCGGCGATTGTGGCGCACCTTCGCGGGTTCTGTCACGTACCGGGATTCCGTCACCCTCGCTACGCTCGAGCTGCCAGGACGGTTCAAGGTACCGGCCCGTGGAAGGCTGAACGGCTGCAGACGGGGCGCTACCCGCGCTTCAACAGCACGAAGCCGAGCGGCGGCACTACCAGCGACATCGAGTAGTCCTGCCCGTGCATCGGGCCGGCTGCGGCCATCGCGCCGCCGGCGTTGCCGACATTGCTCCCGCCATAGACCGCCGCATCGCTGTTGAGCAGTTCACGGTACCAGCCGCCTGCCGGCACCCCGATTCGGTACGCCATGCGCGGCACCGGCGTGAAGTTCACCACCATCACGCTGAAATCATCCGGGTTCCGGGCGCGGCGAATGGCCGAGACCACGCTGTTCTCGTTGTCGTTGCAATCGATCCAGCTGAAGCCGGCCGCTTCGAAGTCCACCTCGTGCAGCGAGCGCTCGTGCTGATACGTGTGATTGAGGTCCTTCACCCACTGCTGCAGCCCGGCATGCAGCGGATGGTCGAGCAGATGCCAGTCGACGCTCGTGTCGTGGCCCCACTCACGCCACTGCCCCAGTTCGCAGCCCATGAACATCAGCTTCTTGCCGGGGTGGCCGAACATATATCCGTAGAGGGCGCGCAGCGTCGCGTGCTTCTGCCAGAGGTCGCCCGGCATCTTGTCGAGCATCGCGCGCTTGCCGTGGACGACTTCATCATGCGAGAACGGCAGCACGAAGTTCTCGGTGAACGCATACAGCAGCGAGAACGTGAGCGTCCCGTGATGCCAGCGCCGATGCACGGGATCCTGCTGGATGTACTGCAGCACGTCGTGCATCCAGCCCATGTTCCACTTGTAGCTGAAACCGAGTCCGCCCACGTAGACCGGTCGGCTGACCGCTGGCCAGGCGGTCGACTCCTCCGCCACGGTGATCGTGCCCAACACGCGTCCGTGCGTCAGCGTGTTGAGCTGCTGCAGAAAGGACACCGCCTCGAGGTCTTCGCGGCCGCCGAACTGGTTGGGGATCCACTGCCCTGACTGCCGCGAGTAATCGAGATAGAGCATCGATGCCACCGCGTCGACACGGAGGCCGTCGACGTGGAACTCTTCCAGCCAGAACAGCGCGTTGCTCAGCAGGAAGGTCCGCACTTCGTTGCGGCCGTAGTTGAAGACCAGCGTGCCCCAGTCCTGGTGTTCCCCCTTCCGCGGATCGGCGTGCTCGTAGAGCGCCGTGCCGTCGAACTGCGCCAGCCCGTGCCGGTCCTTCGGAAAGTGGCCCGGTACCCAGTCGAGGATCACGCCGATGCCGTGCTGGTGGCAGCGATCGATGAAATAGCGGAAGTCGTCGGGCGTACCGTACCGGCTGGTGGGCGCGTAGAAACCGATCACCTGATAGCCCCACGAGCCGGAATACGGGTGTTCCATCACCGGCATCAGCTCGACGTGCGTGTAGCCCATCTCGCGCACGTAGGGCACCAGCGTGTCCGCCAGCTCGCGATAGGTGAGGTAACGATCGCCCTCCTCCGGCACCCGGCGCCACGATCCGGGATGCACTTCGTAAATCGACATCGGCCGCTCGCGCCAACTGCTGAAGGAGGCCCGATCCTCCATCCAGTCGCCGTCGTGCCACTGATACGTGTCGTGCCAGATCACCGATGCCGTGTTTGGCGGCACCTCGAAGCGGCGCGCGTAGGGATCGGCCTTGTGCAGCAGGTGACCCATCGGCGTACGCACCTCGAACTTGTAGCAGGTGCCGTCCGGCAGATCCGGAATGAAGATCTCCCAGATGCCGGACGGAATCAACTTGCGCATCGCGTGCACGCGACCGTCCCAGCGATTGAAGTCGCTGATGACGCTGACGCGCTGTGCGTTGGGAGCCCAGACCGCAAAGTGCACTCCGGTGACTACGCCGAGCGTGACGCGGTGCGCACCCATCTTTTCCCACGCACGGTAATGCGTTCCCTCGGACAGGAGGTGCGTGTCGAAGTCGCTCATCACCTGGCCGAACCCGTACGGGTCGGTGATGTCGCGCGTCGTCCCGCCCTCGTGCACACGCAGCCGGTAGTCGAAGTCGTCGACGCCTCGCTCCCATGGCAGGGTGAGCTCGAACAGCCCGTCTTCGTGACGACGCCGCATCTCGAGCGGTGTGTCTGGCCGCGCGAGCGGGGCGACGGATGTGACGATCTCCACGCGCTCCGCCCCGGGCTGCATCGTCCGGATGACGAGCACCGAGCGGCCGCCGTCGGTGACGAGATGTGGGCCCAGGGTCGCGAACGGGTTATCGCTGGCGCCGAGCGCGACGGCATCGATCGCCTCGTCCACCGCCGTTCGAGACAGGCTCGTCATATCGGAAATTGTACCGTGGGGGAGTAAGATTCTCGTGCACTCATATGGCCGCCCGAGGTGCGGTCACTCAAGGAGCCTACGTGCCGGGACTCTACGCGCAGTTCACGACCACCGAGGGAAACTTCACGGTTCGTCTCTTCGATCAGGAGGCGCCGCGCACGGTGGAAAACTTTGTCGGCCTCGCCGAAGGCACGAAGACCTGGACGGATCCGGGTACCCATCAGAAGGTCACCAGGCCGTATTACAACGGGACGATCTTTCATCGCGTCATCGACGGCTTCATGATTCAGGGGGGCGATCCGCTCGGTCAGGGGATCGGCGGGCCGGGCTTCACCTTCCCCGATGAGTTCCATCCGCAGCTGCGACACGGCAAGGCAGGCATCCTGTCGATGGCCAACCGCGGGCCGAACACCAACGGCGGCCAGTTCTTCATCACACTCGCGCCGACACCCCATCTCGACAATCGGCATGCGGTCTTCGGCGAAGTCGTCGACGGCATGGACGTGGTTCAGAAGATCGGGCGCACCGCCACCGGCGATCGCGATCGCCCGATCAAGGATGTCGTGATCGAGAAGGTGACCATCGAGCGGCGCTGAGAGTTGTCCCAACACTACGCATTGCCAACCGCGCAAAGCTAAAGCTTTGCCGGGAATGGTACGTGGCGCAAAGCTTCAGCTTTGCGTTAATTGCGACGCCGACGTGGACCAGGGGGGCCAGCGAAGCGACGCCGCGACGGACCCGCCGGACGGCCACCGCCGACAGCCGGCGGATGCGCACCGGACCCGGCCCGGTGGTGCCCGCCCGACGCACTGCGTTCCGCCTTGGCGCGGGCCCGCGCCCGCTCCTCCGCCTTGCGCGCACGAATGGCGGCGATGCGCTCGCCGCGCGGGATTTCGAGCGACGCGGGCCGTGCCTTGTAATCGAAATCCGGTAATGTCACGCGCGGCAGGGTGTGCCTGATCGCACGCTCGATGGCGCGCAGCTCCGGCTCCTCGTCAGGTGCGACAAACGTAAACGCATCGCCCGTCAACTCAGCACGGCCAGTCCGTCCGACGCGGTGGATATAGTCCTCGGGCACCGCGGGCACATCGAAGTTCACGACGTGGCTCAGCGCCTCGACGTCGATGCCGCGCGCCGCGATGTCGGTGGCCACGAGCACGCGGTATTTTCCCGACTTGAATCCAGCAAGCGCCTCGGTGCGCTGCGCCTGCGATCGATTGCCATGGATACGCGCGGCACTGATGCGCTGCTGCACCAGGTATTCCGCAAGGCGATTTGCGCGATGCTTGGTTCGCGTGAACACCAGGGCTTCGCGCAGGATGTTCCGCTTCAACAGCTCGACGAACAGCGCCGACTTGAGATCCTGCGGCACCGGGTACACGGCCTGCGTGATTCCAACGGCGGGCGCTGACTGCCGCTGCAGGTTGATCGCCGCGGGATGCTTCAGCATCTCCGACGCCAGCGCCGCGATCGGCGGCGGCATCGTCGCGCTGAAGAAGAGGGTCTGGCGCCGCGTCGGAATGTGGCGAAGAACCTTACGGATGTCGGGCAGGAACCCCATGTCGAGCATGCGATCCGCTTCGTCGAGCACCAGATACTCGAGGCCGTGAAGCGTGGCGTACGGCTGCCGGAAGTGGTCGAGCAGCCGCCCCGGCGTGGCAACGATCACGTCGACACCGCTGCGGAAGGCGTGTTCCTGCGGTCCCATGCCGACGCCGCCGTAGATCGCCGCTCCCGTCAGCGGCGTGTGGGTGGCGAGCGCGTTGAAGTCTTCGGCAATCTGCGCCGCGAGCTCACGCGTCGGTGTCAGCACCAGTGCGCGGGTCACCCGGCGAGGCTTCTCGATGAGCTGCGTCAGAATCGGCAGCAGAAACGCCGCCGTCTTGCCGCTCCCCGTCTGCGCGCAGGCAAGCACGTCGCGGCCGGCCATCGCCAGGGGAATGGCCTCGGCCTGAATCGGCGTCGGACGTACGAACCCGAGATCCCGAATCCCCCTCAGGAGATCCGGGTGGAGCTTGAGACCGGTGAATGGCAATCAGAAGCTCCAGCCGAGCGCGACCGACGGGCGCAGCAACAGTCCGTCCGTGAGATCGCTGTCGAGCGATTGCAGACGCAGGCCAGGTGTGAGCTGTACGTGTTCAGTGAGGCGCACGCGCGCTTCGACCCCGACCATCGGACCAACGTCGTACGCGACCGAGCGGGTGCTCGCGAGTACAGGCCGCACACCCGCGGGGAGCGATGGAAACGAGTAGTCGATCTTTTCGACGATGCGCGAGAAGGCAAGGCCGGCGAGAAACACGAGATCCGCGGAGCTGGTGAGCGGCTTGCGCACCCACGCCGCCGTGTTCCACGACGTGGCGCGCTGGCGCGTCTGGATCTGCGGCGTCGGAAAGATGGTGACCCCCGGCGCAAGCGCCGCGAACGACGCCGCCAGCGGCACGGCGATGAACGGCGGATTGTCGATATCGAGTTCTCCCGGACGAACGAACTCGACCTCCACGCCGAACACGCTGCCGAGCGAGGTGCCGGCGCGCAGGCCCCAGTTGATGACTTCGCCGTTGCCGTTCGCGCTCCCGACGCCGGCCGTCGACGACTCGAAACTACGCGCCACATCGGCGCCAATCGCGGCACCGACGTACGTCTGCGCCCGTGCGGGGGCAGCGACGAGCACACACACGAAAGCGAGCGTGGTAATCCGTCTGATCATTTGGCAGGCTCGAAAGTGAGGGCGACGCCGTTGATGCAGTAGCGCAGCCCCGTCGGTGGGGGACCATCCTCGAACACGTGGCCAAGGTGACTGCCGCAGCGGCTGCAGTGCACTTCCGTCCGCACCATGCCGTAGGAGCGATCGCTCGTCGTCTCGATCGCGCCCTCAACGGGAGCGGTGAAACTTGGCCAGCCTGTGCCGCTCTCGAACTTTTCGTCGCCGACGAAGAGCTGCTGGCCGCAGCCGGCGCAGACGAACGCACCCGGCCGCTTCTCCTTGAGGAGCGCACACGAGCCCGGTCGTTCTGTGCCGTGATGGCGCATTACCGCGTACTGTTCGGGGGTGAGGAGCCGCCGCCACTCGTCGTCGGTCCTCTCAACGGGATAGTGTTTCGTGGTCATGGTCCCAAGCCACTATAAGATGTGCAGCCGACGTACGTCATCTGTTATGACGCTGTCGGCACGACTCACCGTTCACCTGGCGCTGACGACGGTCGTGCTCGCGACGATGGCCTCGTGCAAGCGCAGCACCCAACCGCGCCCCGCCGAGGAACCAACCGTGGTGCCGGTGGCGGCCGAACCGGCACAGACGGGTCGGCTGCGGGCGGTCATTCACGCCAGCGGTGTCGTCACCCCCGCCGATCATGCGGAGTTTTTCGCGGTGGCGCCCGAACCGGCCCGCATCCTGGAGATCACCAAGGCAGAGGGCGACACCGTTGGTGGCGGAGAAGTTCTCGTTCGCTTCGATCTGCCCTCCGCCACACAGGAGGTGGCCCGGCAACAGGCTGAAGTGCAGCGCGCGCAGGTGCTGTTCGAAAACGCGCGTGTGGCGCAGACGCGCGCCCACGATCTCGCCGGACGCGGCCTGATTGCGCGCGTCGACGCTGAGAGCGCTGATCGCGAACTGGCGGACGCCGAAGGCGCGGTGACCCGGGCCGAAGCCGCACGTCGCGCCGCCGAAGCCGCGGCCAGCCGCGCCGTGATCCGCGCACCCTTCGGCGGGGTCATCGTCAAGCGACTGCATCAGCCGGGTGACGTGGTTCAGGGCCTGGTGACGGATCCGGTGCTGCGGCTCGTGGATCCCAAGCGGATCGAGATCGCGGCACGCATCGCGGCCGCCGATGTCGCTCGCGTCCAGCACGGCGCGACCGCGCGACTCTCCGGCGGCATCGAGGGACGGCCGGTTCCCCTCATGGTCGCAGCACCGCCGAATCCCGCCGATCTCTCGGGCATCGGCTACGTGCGCGCGCGCCTGACGTTTCTCGAGCCGCCGACAATCGCGGTCGATACACCCGTCGAAGTGGATATCGATGCCGAGGAGCGGCCGAACGTGGTGTTCATCCCACCCGAAGCGCTGGTTCGCCTCGGCAGCGAGACTGCCGTGTTCGTCGCCGCCGGCGATCGCGCGGAGCGGCGAGTGGTCACCACCGGCATCTCGGACGATCGGGGGGTGGAGATCACGTCAAACCTGCGCCCGGGCGAGCTGGTCATCACGCGCGGCCAGAACGGACTCGCGGACGGGGCGAGGATCAACGTGGCGCTCGCCGGGAAGTAGCGCGAAGACGACCGAGGCAACAGTGACTCTACCTCGACTGCGCTGCGAAGAGATCTCGAAATCAACCTCGTCCAATTAGGAATGGCCGGCAATTTGCTCCACCGCGGGTGGAGGTTTTGTCATGTCCAAGCGAACGGCGACAGCAGCCCTGTTCCTGGCGGGTGGGCTCTACGCGGTTCCCGCTTTCTCGCAGGCGGCGCCGAATCCGACGCAGACCACGACTGCCCGAACAGGCGACACGCCTGTGTTCCGGGTGACGGTCGTCGGCCGCACGGTACGAGCCGTCAACTACCGGCCGCGCTCGGGCCAGACGGAGATCGACTTCGAAGGGACTTCGCTCATGCCCGAGGCACGAGGCACCGCGAAGCTCGAAGGGGAAAAGGGATACATCGAAGTTGACGCGCGATTCAGCAAGCTGCAGCCACCTACCCGGTTCGGCCGCGAGTACCTCACCTATGTCCTCTGGGCGATTACGCCCGAGGGACGGGCGACCAACCTTGGTGAGGTGCAGTACGACGGCAGCAACGCGCATATCGAAGTGACCACCGAGCTGCAGGCGTTCGCCCTGGTGCTCACCGCGGAGCCGTACTTCGCGGTGTCGCAGCCGAGCGACGTCGTCGTGATGGAAAACGTGATCCGGCCTGAGAAGTTCGCGTCGCTCAAGGACGGCACTGAAGGTCGCATCGAAGTCGTCGACGCAAAGTATGAGCTGCTGAAGCGCGGCTCGTATCTGATGACCCACGAGCCTGGCGATCTCAAGACCAAGGCGCTCGAGCCGGGTGCGCCACTGGATCTCGCCGAGGCGCGCAACGCGGTGGAGCTGGCGCGTCTCGCCGGCGCGGATCGCTTCGCCGCGGACTCGTTCGCCAAGGCGACGGCGCTTCTGGCCGAAGCCGAACAGGCGCGCGAGCATCACAAAAGCGGCAAGACCGTACAGCAGCCGGCGCGTGAAGCGGCACAGACCGCCGAAGACGCGCGCATGATCGCAGTGCAGCGGCAGCAGGAAGCCGCGCTGGCGCAGGAACGTGCGCTGGCGGCGCAGCGGGAAGCCGAGGCGAACGAGCGCGCGCGCCTCGAAGCACTGCGTCGGCAGCAGATTGAAGCCGACCGTCTGGCGGCCGACAACGCCCGCGCCGCCGCGGAACGGGAGAAGGCGGATGCCGAAGCCGCGCGCCTGGCGGCGGAACGGCAGAAGGCCGATGCCGATGCGGCGCGGCTGGCAGCGGAACGTGAGCGGCAGAGTGCCGAAGCGGCGCGGCTGGCCGCCGAGCAGCAGGCGCAGCAGGCCCGCGACGCCGCGGCACAGGCCGAGCGCGAGAAGGCGGAGTTACGCGCCAGCCTCCTGAAGCAGTTGAACGTCATCCTGGAAACGCGCGAAACGGCGCGCGGCCTGATTGTCAACCTCTCGGATGTGCTGTTCGACTTCAACAAGTCCGATCTGAAACCGGGCGCGCGCGAGAAGCTGGCGAAGATTTCCGGCATCGTGCTGGCGCATCCGGGATTGAAGCTGTCGGTCGAGGGACACACCGATGCGATCGGCTCGGATGAGTACAACCAGCGCCTCTCCGAGCGGCGCGCGCAATCGGTGCAGTCGTATCTGGTCAGTCAGGGGATCGCCCGTGACATCGTCGCCACGGCAGGTTTCGGCGAGAGCCGGCCGGTGGCGACCAACGGCACGGCGGAAGGACGGCAGCAGAATCGCCGGGTCGAGCTGGTCGTCTCTGGAGCGCCGATTGGGGTGGAGGATTCGCAGTAAGCGGGAGGGGAATTCTGAATTCTGCATTGAGAACTCAGAACGCAGAATACAGAATTCAGAATACAGAATTCAGAACGTAGACTACGAAGGTCACGACGTTAAGACGTCGTGGCCTTCGTGGCCGCGGCGGCCGATAATGACCGCATGCGGACTCGCCCAGCTCAGACGGCGGTCGCCGTCCTCCTTGCCAGCCTCGTCTTCGCCGCAAGCGCGACCGACCCGGCCCGTGCGCAGGCGCCCAAACACAATTTCCTGTGGAAGGTGCAGTCGAAAACCGGCGTGCTCTATCTCGCCGGATCGGTGCACGCGCTGACGCCGGATATCTACCCGCTTGATCCAGCTTTTCAGAAGGCGTTCGACGCCTCGGGCGCGCTCGTCGAGGAGATCAGCCTGGCTGATGCCGACACTGTCTCGGCGCTGCCACTGCTGATGGCCAAAGGGATGTACCGCGACGGCCGGACGTTCGACCAGGTGGTCTCGAAGGAGACCGCGGCGCTCGTGGCGGAACGCCTGAAGGTCATGCCCGGCGTCGCGGACTTGATCAAGCCGCTCAAGCCATGGGTGATCACGCTGCTCCTCACGGCAGTACAGATGCAACAGTCGGGACTCGACGCAAGCCTCGGCCTCGACAAGCATTTCTTCGACAAGGCCACGGCCTCACGCAAGGAGGTCATCGCGCTCGAGACCGCCGAGTCGCAGCTCGATCTGTTCGACACGATGCCCGACGGCGTTCAGGAACAGATGCTGCGGAGCACCCTGAACGACCTCAACGCCGGCGACGCCGAGCTGAAGTCGATGGTCGCATCATGGCGGCGTGGTGACGCAGCCGGAATCGAGAAGATCCTGCTGGGTGGCTTCAACAGTCTGCCCGGCGCCTATCAGGCGCTGCTGGTGAACCGCAACCGCAACTGGCTCCCGCAGCTGGATGCGTGCCTCACGCGGGCGACTCCGTGCTTCGTGGTCGTCGGCGCCGCCCACCTCGTGGGACCCGACGGACTGCTGGCGCTCCTCGCGAAGAAGGGTTATCGCCTCGAACAACAGTGACTCACGAGAAGCATGTGCGACGTCGGTAGCCGGCCTGCCGATCGTCGCGCCTCCGTTAGAGAGTCAGGAGCTTTTCCGAAAGCAGGGTGGTTGTCCGGAACGTGCGCCGGCGGTTCAGCGCCGCCGCCATGCGCGGACCGTCGCCGAACCGCGCCCGTACCCGTGCAACCGATTCGCGCTCGATCGCCGCCAGGAGCTCCGCCTCGGATGCACCCGGCCGCTGAACGGTGGCGATCATCGCGCCGGCGGCGCCATCGCCGTACTGATTGGCGAGATCGAGCAGAAAGGCAACCCCGCGCTCAGAACGGACCTGGGGGGCCGCCGACTGGACGCGAACAAAGGAACGGGTGAAATCGATAACCGCGACGTCGACCTGCACGCGCTGCAGAGGGATTGAATGGCCCGCCTCGACGAATCGCCGCTCCCAGGGCGCGCCCGCGAGATCGAACCTCGCGTCTGTGGTGACGCCGCTCGCGTCGGTGCCGCCGCGTTCCTGTGCCGAGTGCGCGATCAGGCCCGCGGCAAGCGCCGGATCGCCATCACCGAAAATGCGCACGAAGTGATCCGGCTCGCGCTGCTCGAATGCCCGCAACAGCTGGTACAGGCGCCCGGTGCCCTGGGCCCATTGGATCAACCCGAACGAGAAGCCGGCGCGGTCGCGATTGCGGTTCATCGCCGCGAAGCGGCCGGCCACTTCGAACTGACTGGTGATGCTCACCAGCCGCGCCATGCCGACAAAAGGCACATCGAGTACACGGGCCAGATACCCGCAGCAGGCAAACGGGCACGGCCATCCGGGCTCCGTCAGGACGTGCAGCGTCGGTGCATCCAGGGCGCCGGTGACCGCGAGGCCGTGCGTCTCCTGGAACTGGCACAGCGCTTCGAACGTGCGCGGACCGAAGGTATTGCGGCCGATCCCGAACGGGCCCGGCAGCCGTTTGAACCCGTGACCGATGAGGAGATCCTGAAGAAAGCCGACCGTCTCCGGCAGGCAGTCCTGGGGCGTCAGGGCACGCGGCGTCGGGTCTTCGAGCAGTCCATCAATCTGCGGTACCCCCGTTCGGGCCATCGACACGTCTCCTGCGAACGCCAGGGGCTCGTTCCTGCTGTACAAGACGACGCCGCGCAGAAAAACGAACAGGATCCCGCGATCGGGCGTGGCGCAAACCTTTAGTTTGCGAAGACGGGCGTAGCGCAAGGCTTCAGCCTGGCGAGAGACAGCCAAAGGCGATGCGGCGATGTTGCCGGCAATCAAAGCGGTCCGGTCCGACGCCGCTGATAGCGGCGCGGCGGCCTTGTCTGCAAACCTGACAGGCCGACTGTGTGCGGCACGCGGCGGCCCCGGAGGCGACGTCGGTTAGAGCCCCCGGCGGCGATCGGTCCGTGAGACGCGGCGCCGCTCGGGCAGCCCGTTCCGGCGTTCGCCGGTTTCCTCGCCGACGGTGATGGGCCAGTCGCGACCGCACCCGTCGCAGCACCACTTCAGGAGCACGGACGCCCCCTTGATCGTCTGTTCTGGCTTCACTGAGCCCACTGCTTCGCAGTATTTGCAGCGCTCAGGCAACCGCAGTGTGAGTCGGTTGTATGCCACCTGAAACCCGCCGGTGAAACACAGACGCGCCGTGTGTAAGTTCGTACCCGTTCGACGCACCGCCTGTGAAGGCGGCCGGAGTCGCGTGACCCGTCTCCATCCCCGTCGTTCGCCGCTGCAAAGAGACCAGCGCACCCACGCCTCAACTATTAGCAAGTCGTACGCCGGACAATTGCTGAGGTCACCGACGGCGCAAGAAACTCGAAGCGGCCCATACCGGCGCATCGTGCGCCCACTTACGGGTCACCCCCCTCCGTTTCGGCGCCCGCTGGCGCCAGACTCGCGAGCCGCACGAGCACAACGGCCACACGATTGACTACAATCAACGCCGCGCGACTGTCGCGCTCCCTTCACACACGCGTGACTTCCGCAAGCGGCCACTTCCAGCCTCAGTCCGACGTGGCCAGTTCACTCAGGGCTGATCCACACCTCAATGTCCGGTTCCCACCCAAGCCGTGGCGACCTCGCGGCAGCGGAGCCGCATCTCTCTATGCCGTTGTCAGCGCATGTGGCACGGTGCTGATGCTCCGACAGGGACTGGCGCTCAGTCCTGATGGGTGGGGTTACTGGGAGAGCTCCGTCTCATTGCTGACGCACGCCGGCCTCTCCTATTTCGGTGGGCAACCCATTCTCGCGTGGCCCCCGATGATGTCGGCGAGCCTGGCAGCGGTCCAATGGTTCCTGGGGGTCAACGGCCGCGCGCTTATCGTCGCGAACACGCTCTTTGCTGCGCTGGCGACATTCCTTTTCAGCGCGATGCTGTTCAAGCTCGCGGCGGCGGGATACGTCCGTCGGACCCACGCTCACGTGTCGTCGGAGCGTTGAATGGACGCTTTCTGATTCCTTTCTATCTGGGTGTGGCCATTCTCCTCGCGGTGCTCGCGTCCCCGGACATGAAGCCGCGCATGCGCGTCGTCAGTTTCGTGTTGATTGCGGTCCCGATGCTTGCGAACAGTGCCGCGCTCACGCAGGCGATCGTGAGACCCGGCGAGGCGGTCAACGTGGAACCCGACTTGATGATTTGCCCCACCTACTTGCGGGACAAGACACAGCGAGTGAGCCTCGACCGATACGTCCTGGGCGCGCCGCCGGACTTTCCGTGGAATCCGCGCAACTACGACCACGCTCCGGCGACGGACATCGTTGCATGCAGAGCGCTAGTTCGGTAGCGCTGCGCGAACGACCGGACCGTTAGAAGAGCATCTTGATGCGACGTCAGTACCGAGGCGACCGACAGGCCGCCCCGGTCTTGAAGATCACTCATCGAATGGTGACGCCGACCGTGACATCGGTCACGTTATGCGACCAGTTGGACAGAAGCGTCTCACCCTGAACCGCGAGATCGCGTTTCCCGCCGTACCAGTAGTTCACGGCAGGCGTCAGCGAGACGCGCCGACCGAGGCGGATGTCGTAGCCGGCCCCCACCAGCACGCCAAGCCCCTTGCCGACATCCGGTGAGACCTTGATTCCGCCCAGATCGGCGTCGAAGTCGACGAAGCTGGCTCCCAGGCCGCCCTTCACGAAGAACTGACGCGAGGCGTAGGCGGTCACCGCGCCGGTGATGCTGTACAACTTCGCGGTCGCCTTCGTGCCGAAGGTCGGATCCTGGTAGGTCTTCGTCCACGCGTTCGTTTCAACCCCGATGAGCACCCGATCGCTGAGAGCGCCCGCGACACTGAAATAGCCGGAGCCACCCTTTTCACGACCCTCGCCGCAGTCGTCGCAGCGGCCGAGGGCAGAGCCAACTCCCACTCCCAACCCGATGCGAATGGGGCCGGGCTCCTGGCCGAACGCGACGGACGGACCCCCGACGTACACGAGCGCACACAGCACCGCCACCGATACGAGCCTTGTCCGATCAGCCATGGAATCCTCCTCGTTGAATGGAACGTCTGCTTACCCGGAACAGCGGGGAGTGTGTCCGAGGCGGGAGGAACTGTCCTGACGCGAACGCTGAAGAATGCTGAAAAGACGTCAGGCTGCGCGATTGCGCAGCACGGCCAGCGCGGGTGCCCACAGATCGGCCTGAGCGCCAACCTGCAGCAGAGGCTCGACCGGCAGCGTCCATCCCGCACTGCCGCCGGCCGGGGCCGCCTTCAACGCGTCGTGCACGCGGGCAGCCGCCTCGGCATGTCGACCGGTGAGCGTGTCGACCGCAGCGCGCGTCATCGCGGCTTCGACCAGCGCGCCGTTCCCGTGCATCGCCATCACGCGGCTCGCGAGCCGATCCCGTTCTCCGCCCTGTTCTGACAGGACGCTCAAGGCCGCCAGCGCGAACGGATGGCCGGGAACACGCTCGAGTGCTCGTCGAAAAGCCTCGACGGCAGCCGCGGTCTGCGACCGACGAACGCGAAGCGCGCCGATGGTCAGCCACGCGTTCGCACAGGCCTGGCGCGAGAAGATGTGCCCTGTCGGTTCGAAGGCCAGCTCTCGATGCAGTGCCTCCTCGGCGGCGGCGTCATCGCCACGGGCCGCATGGATCAGTCCCACCACGAGATGCAAGCCGACGAAGCCGAAGCGCCCGCCCTGCTGCTGGTCCTGCGCAGCGGCGCCAGCTCGCGCCTCGCGCATAGCTTCCTCGAAGGCCTGGCGGGCGATATAGACCGAAGCCGCCAGCCAGTGGGCAAGCGCCAGTCCCGGCAGCAGCCTGATCGCGTCGTGGGCTGGGCGGAGCCGATCCTCGCCCCATGTCGCGTACGCCAGACGCACGAGATGCCGCCAGTTGTCCGGCTCGATCGCGACGGCGCGTCGCCCTGCCGCAACGGCTTCGTCCACGCACGCACCGCCGCGTGAGAGAACGAAGCTCAACGTGGCCCACGCCTCACCTGAGTCCGACGCCAATCGGCACGCCTCTCGGGCGTGATGCACGGCAGTCAGGAGGGCCGGACGATCGGGCATCTCGTCCGACCGCGTCGCTTCGAATGCGAGCACCGCCGCGTTCGCCAGACCGATGTGAGCAGGCGCGTAGTCCGGCGACTCCTCGATCGCTCGCGCGAAGGCATGGCGCGCATGGCCGACGCCGTCTCGTTCGAGTGTCTCAATGGCGGAGCGCCCTTCGACGAACGCGCGGTACGGCGCGAGCAAAGCCTCGAGGGCGGAGTCGGTCGCGCGCGTTGCTGTTCGCGTCACCGCAGGCGTGAACCGGTAGCCACGGCGGGCCAGCGTTTCGATATAGGGGGTGCCGCCGGGTGCTGAGCCGAGGAGCTTCCGCAGGTTCGAGATCGCCTGCTCCAGGCTGTTGTCGCCGACTGCCACGTCTCTCCAGGCAGCGGTAATCAAGGCGTCCTTGGCCACAATCTGACCGCAGCGCGCGACGAGTGCGTGGAGGATGTCGAAGTGGCGGTCGGAGATCGCCACTGGCTCTCCGGCATTCGTCAATTGCCGGCGGCCCGGGTCGAGTTGGAAATGGCCGAATTGAAAGGAAGGGCTCGAAGCCAACGAGCCAGATTCTAATGGCGAATCTTACGCGGCGATCATCTCCGTGAACTCCCGGACAAGGCTTGGCGAATGCATGCCTCGCCGGACTTCTGACTCGAGGACCGCCAACGCCGCGTCAGGTGCGAGCGCCGAGCGGTACGGACGCCGCGTCGTGAGCGCGTCATAGACGTCGACAATGCCGATGATTTGGGCCAGCAGCGGGATGGCGCCTCCAGACAGCCCGTCCGGGTAGCCGCTGCCATTGAGGCGTTCGTGATGAGAGCGCACGATTGGTTTCACGGGCCGAAGGAGTTTCATGCGTCCACACAGGTGATCTCCGGTCACCGTGTGCTGCTTCATGACGTCGAACTCCGCGGGTGACAGTCGTCCCCCCTTCAGCAGTACCGCGTCGGGCACCGCGATCTTGCCGACGTCATGGAGATAGCCGGCTCGAGTGAGTGTCGACACGTCGTCGTCCGGGAGCCCGAGGTGAGTCCCGAACTCGCGAGCCAGCGCGGACATTCGAGCACAGTGGCCGCCCGTGTAGGGGTCGCGCGCCTCCACGGTGAGGGCCAGGCTGAGAATCAGGGTTTCTGCTGAATCGAGGTTGTCGGTGAACCGCTTCAAACGGACGAGAGACCGTACGCGCGCCCGCAACTCCGAGGCATTCACAGGCTTCGTCAGGAAGTCGTCGGCACCGGCATTGATGCCTTCAAGCCGGTCTTCATGGCTGTCAAAGCCCGTCAGCAGAACGACGGGAGTCAGGCGTGTGCTCTCGCCAGCCTTGATTTGACGGCACACTTCGAACCCCGTTAACCCTGGCATCATCACGTCGGTCACGACGACGTCAGGCGCTTCCTCGAACGTGAGTCGAACCGCTTCCACGCCATCTCGAGCCGTGTACACGGTGTAGCCGTCGTATTTCAGGATCCGTGTCACCACGTCGAGGTTCTGCCGGGCATCGTCGGCGACGATCACGACGCCGCACGTCCTGGCGGTGTGGCGTGCGCCGTTCTTGCTGACGCCGCAAGCGTCGGATTCGCTCACGGGTCAGGCACCGACGTGGCGAACGGCCGATGCAGAACGTTCATCCGTCGAACTCAGGCGCTCGAGCTCTTTCCGCAACTGCGCGATCTGAGCCCCCTGCATCTCCGTGTCCTGACGAAGCTGCGCAATGCGCTCGTTGATCTGATCGATCAGGGCGCGAAGGCGCACGCTGTGTCGCCTCTCGTGTCCGTCCCACTCTGAAGCTTGAGTCATCGTGTGTCCTTTCGGGTCCGCTCCCCGTCACCGGCACCGCGGCGCCGGAGTTGCCGCGTAGCGACTGAACGACACCGGGAAGAGAACTCGCGCATGCCTGCAGGCATGCGCGCAGATTCCTTTTCTCCCCGGTGCCTGCACGGCTATTCCTCGTCCGATTCGAATTCGAACGACGGCGCGGCCATCCCTCTGTAGTCCCAGCCTGACAGGGGAATACCCTGGACAAGGTCGGTGGCGTTGCCTAATTCAGCCAACTCGGGGACCTCGAATTCCTCTGGGGTGACATCTGTCGTCGTTACGTTCTCTTTGTTCATCTCTCGCTCCTGGGTTGTGCGTTTGTTGGTCCGATTCCGCTTGTCAGCTGGCTCTGAGCACTGCCTGATCCCGGTTCTCCAACCGATGTTTCAGCCAGCACTCGAGCAGGATGATCTGCCGCAACTGCGGTACGTTGCAGTCGATCCCGTTCTTGAGTTGCGCCAATCGATGATGGAGGCTCTCCCGATCGACCCAGCCTCGCTCCACGACATGCCATCGCGGCGCGGTCTGCAGTCGGGTGGCGATGGGCTTCAGCGCCTCGAATTGGGGCGAGCCGAGCAGGCTCTTCGATCGTCGCGCTCGCACCATCGGCGGCCACAGATCCGACAGTGCCCGGCGCATGAGCCGCCGCGGTTCCCCCGGTCGACAGAGAACATCCGCGGGAACGGTCATCAGGAACTCGACAAGCGGCCGGTGCGCAAACGGATGGGTGCAGTCGAGCGCTTCCATTCCTCCTGGCACCTGGAGCGTCCGAAGCTCGCGCATCGCCGTGAGCGCACAGAAGTGCCTTCGACGTTCGGGTGGCGCCTGCTTCCAGTCGTCGGAAATCAGCGCCTCTGGCGGAATCACCGTCGTCCGAGCCAGGAAATCGCGGCACACTGACGTTTCGGCGTCCTGTGACACATGCACGTCGCCCATCGCGCCGATGGTGCTGGCCCCGAGCGAAGGTGAAGCCAGGGCTCGGGCCGCGCGGGCCAGGATCCACAGGACCGGAAGCCGTGTCACCTTGCTCCATGCCAGGGCTTGTGAACACGCGTTCCTGATCTGTCCTCGTCGAAGCGGCGCCGCGACCTGGAGACTGTCATCGAACCAGTTGCCAGTTACGAGATCACCGTTTTGACCGGTGAGGAATACCCGTGCTCCTACCGCCAGCGCCGCCGCGGCTGCGGCCCTGTCCAGCGGGGATGAGTCTCCCGGCAACGACCCGCTCGCATCGGCTTCAGATGCAAGCGGTACTTCGTGGGTCGAGAGATGAATGCCCTGGATGCCGCAAAACGACTCCATTTCGCGAATGAACGGCACATCCAACGAGTTCCGGTGCACGTAACTGATGGAGACCAGCCTCGTTGCGGGTACGGCGCCGGCACGAATGAGATCGTTGGCAAGGCATACAACAGAGGACGAGTCGAGTCCGCCACTCAACTCGGCGACAACCGGACCTATCGTTTGCAGGCGCGCGCTCACGGCCTCTCGGAATAGCGTGCGAAACACCTCGTCATAGCGACGCTCGTCGGCAAACCGGGTGACATCGGTGGCCGGCAGCGCCCAGAACCGGTGCGTCGTGGCCCCGGCCGCAGTGATACACACCGCCTGCCCCGGCGGTACGGAGCGGATGCCCGCGTAGGGCGTGCGATCGGGACACTTGCCGAACGTGAGGAAGCCGGCCACGTACGTCTCGTCGATGGTGGTCAGCCCACCTTCCTCCGCGAGCAGGTCGAGACGTCCGGACCACCGAAGTCGTCCCGATTGATGGTGGTAGTACAAAGGACGGATGCCGGCATAGTCGCTGGCAAGCACCACCCTGCCATGGGCTCGGTCGCAGATGACCGCGCTCCAGTCGCCGATCAGCCGCGCGAGGCCCGGGATTCCCCACCGCTCGTAGACCGCCGCGACGAGAGCTGGGGAACTGAGATCGCCTCGAAGTGATTGCTTGAACTGGAGGAGCAAGTCGTCGCGATTATCGATGCGCCCGTCCCAGCCCAGCACCTCAGGCTTGGCTCCCTCACCTTCGGCAGACGGCAATGGCGCGAGTTCGCCGTGCAACGCGAGACAGGCCGATGTCATGAGATGGTGTGGAGTACGGTGAGCCGCTTCTGATAGGCCGCGGAGTCATTGACGACGCGTCCGTCGACTTCAACCCAGGCATGAGAAAAGAATGGCACCGGACGGTAGCCGATAACGACACGAGCGTCTACGCCACGCGACCGAAGCAGTCGCATGGCGCAGATCGATCGCTGCAGGCACAAGACAGGCTTCCAATAGAGGCAACAGGCAAGGATCACCGCCTCACGGACGGCACCCTCGAATGCTGACGGATCGGCCACGGGCCTGCGCCTGACCTGCCTCGCCTGCATGCGCTTCACGCGCAGCAGACCGTGCAGCACGTCGTAGCGAATCAACTCGGCGAGCGCGCGCAACACGAGGCGTGCGTACGCGACGTGACTCAGGCGTGAGGACTCAGACAATGAGCCCTTCCTGTTGGAGGGTGGTGAGGAATGCTGTGGTGTGATCGTCAGCCGCGCGGTGGGAGATCTGATAGGCGCGGCTGATCTCGGCAACGATGCTATCCGTCGGTACGCTGCGTTCCAGACAGTCCCAGATACGCGCGCCGGTCCGATTGGTGGAGAACAGCCGTCCGCGGGTCGTGTGAAACAACACGAGCCCGGCGTCGTGCGCGGAGGCGACGACGGACGGCGAGGCCGCCCAGTCTCGCGTGCGAATGTCTGCCATTGGTGGCCGAGATAGTAGAGCTTGTCGAAATGTCGCGCATCACTCCTCGGAGTGAATTCGCCCTACTTCGAACGGTTCCTTTGGACCCTACACTTTCAGGTGATGACGGTCTAACTCGCCGGCGGGCGTCCGCTTGCGAGCCGGGATGACGATTTCTTCGCGTCCGAACAGGCGCGCGTCAATCGAATAGGCACCTGGTCCCAGCAGTGCGAGACTGAATGCGATCCCCGCTTCGAGGACCTGCGCCTGCCAGAGGTCATGTTCAGCGAGGACCAGCCCACCGGCCCACAACGCTGTCAGCGAACCACTCAGACTGACGACTGCCACAATGATCTGAACTATCGGCGTGAGCACGCCGAAGGCGACAAACCCGCCGCACACCATCCAGAGGAGACCGTGACTCTGGGACACGACCGCAGGTGCAAACACGGTGGGACCGACAAGGTGGCCCCCTTGGATCAGCAGGCGGACTGCCAGCATGCCTCGCAGCAGGAGCAGCCCGAGTCCCGGCCATCCGGATGGGAAGGAGGAGAAAAGGCGGCGCAAGCGCTCCTAACGTTAGGATGGCGCGACGCGGGATGCATCCACCTTAGCGGGCATCCTCACCTACCACCTTCAGGTAACGTGCGCGAACGCGCAATCAGAGGTGGATAATGCCGCGGCGGACGCCGATGACCACCGCTTCCGTGCGGTCGCGCGCACCCAGCTTCTCCATCGCATGCTTGACGTGCACCTTGACCGTGTCTTCGCTGATCGACAGGATGTCGGCAATCTCACGATTCCGGTTTCCCGCCGCAATCAGCGGAAGAATCTCGAGCTCACGCGGGGTGAGGGTGTCTTCGGCGAGGTACTCCGCAAGACTCACTGCCACTTCCGCTGGGACGCACTTCTTTCCCGCGTGCACCTGGCGAATCGCGTCCAGCAGCTCGTCCGGGCGCATACTCTTGAGCAGAAAACCGCGGGCGCCGGCTTCGAGGGCCCGTTGAATTTCCACATCGCCCTGGAAGGTGGATAGCATGATGATGCGTGCATTGATAAACTCCGCCCGGATTGCAATCAGGGCATCAATGCCGCTCATATCGGGCAGCCGCAGGTCCATGAGGGTAATGTCGGGTTGCTGCTGCCGATATTGCTGGATCCCTTCGCGTGCAGCAGCGGCCTGACTCACCAGCGTCATGTCGGGCTGCGCTCTGATGATGGTCGCGATTCCTTCACGCAGCAGTGGATGGTCGTCCACACTGAGGACGCGAATTCGAGTCGCTTGCATTGTCTCGTTCATCCTGATTGCCAGCCTGCCGGCGCTCGCCCTCAACCCAACGCACGACATCAGTCAGTACAGTCATACCACCTGGCTGGTGCGTGACGGGGCGGTCAAAGGATATCCCTTTTCGTTTGCCCAGACTCCTGATGGATATCTGTGGCTCGGAACCGAACTCGGGCTCGTTCGCTTCGATGGCGTCCGAGTGCTGCCCTGGCGCCCCCCGCCCGGGACGACTTTGCCCAGCACGTTCATCGCGAAGCTGCTGGTGGGGCATGACGGAAGCCTATGGATCGGAACGTCCCAGGGCCTGGCCCGGTGGAAGGACGGGAAGCTGATCTCATACCGGGAGCTCTCAGGGCAATACATCGCGGCGCTCGCCGCGGATCGCGATGGGACCGTATGGGTTGGGACAGCGCAGGTGAATGTCGGGGAGAGTGCACAACTGTGTGCGATCGCTGACGAAGCACCGGTCGAATGTCAGGGCAAGGAGCATGTATTCGGCCATTTTGTGATGTCGTTATACGAGGACAGCCGCCGCAATCTGTGGGTCGGCGCCGCAACGGGGCTATGGCGTTGGCGGCCGGGAACACACCAGGTCTATTCGGTCCAGGAGCAGTACCCCGAGGTCCACTCAGTACTTGAAGTCGGAGACAACGATGTTCTGGTTGCCTCGAACCGGGACATCAAACGCGTTGTCGGAACGAGCCTTGTGAGATATCCGCTTCAGAATACGGACCTCATCAAGCCGACCGTTCTCTTTGAAGATCGTGACGGGGGCCTGTGGATCGGCACTCAGGACCGCGGTCTTGTCCACGTACATGGGGGGCGGACGGATCGATACAGCCGGTCCGGTGGCCTTTCGGGCGATTCCGTTCTGGATGTTTTTGAGGATCGCGAAGGAAACATATGGGTGGCGACGATCAACGGATTCGATCGCTTCAGGGATGTCGCCGTCGCGACTGTCTCGACAACGCAGGGCCTGTCGTCAAACACGATCACCGCGATTGTTGCCGCGCGGGACACCAGCGTCTGGATCCGTACGATCAAGGGCCTTGACGCTTGGAGGAATGGGCGCGTCACGAACTACGGCGTACGCGGACAAGACTCGACAGATGCTGGATCATCGCTGTTCGAGGATCACCTGGGGCGGTTGTGGGTGTCGTCGCGACGGGGCGTTGCCTATTTCGCGACCGGTCGAGCGGTCAACGTGCGCGTCGGAGGCGGTGGCCTGGTCCACGCCTTTGCCGAAGATGACGCACACGACCTGTGGATCAGCGATCAGGACCATGGTCTGCGGCATATTCGCGGGCAGCGCCTCGTCGACACTGTTCCCTGGACTACATTCGGCCGGGGGGATGCTCGTTCGCTCGCATCTGACCTGCGACGAGGCGGTCTCTGGCTCGGGTTCTCCCAGGGCGGTATCTCGTACTACAAGGACAGCCGCACCGTTGCGAGCTTCACTGCCGCTGATGGCCTGGGGCGTGGAGAGGTCACCAGTCTCCGACTCGATCAGGACGGAGCGCTCTGGGCCGCGACACAGGGCGGCCTGAGCCGGGTGAAAGACGGCCGCATCGCGACCTTGAACGCGCGCAATGGCCTGCCGTGCGACGCGGTCCATTGGTCGATCGAGGACGACGTACATTCCGTGTGGCTGCAGACAGCCTGCGGCCTGATGCGCATCCCCCGTGCGGAGCTCGACGCGTGGGGAACGAAACCGACGCGCGCTGTCCACGCCACGATCTACGGCGAGGCCGATGGCGTCTCGAGCCACACGAGCCTGTCCTCGTACAGCCCTGCCGTGACCAAGGACCGGGACGGCAAGTTGTGGTTCGCCACCTACGACGGCGTCGGCGTGATCGATCCGCGACGCATTCCATTCAATCCGCTCATGCCGCCGGTGCACATCGAACAGGTCGTTGCGGATCGCACAGCCTACGACACCTCGTCACGATTACGCCTGCCGCCGCTCGTTCGTGACCTTCGCATCGACTACACCGCGATCAGTCTCGTCGCGCCCGAGAAAGTGCGGTTCCGCTACAAACTGGAGGGGCGCGACCAGGATTGGGTGGACGCGGAGAATCGACGTCAGGCCTTTTATACCGACCTGCCGCCGGGACAGTATCGATTTCGCGTCAGCGCCTCGAACAACGATGGCGTCTGGAATGAGAGCGGTGACGCCTGGCAGTTTGCGATCGCCCCCGCCTTCTATCAGACCCCGGTCTTCATGGCCGGCCTTGGTCTTGCCGCTGTGGCCCTGCTATGGACGCTGCAGCAGATGTGGTCACGCCGGCTGGCCTCACAGATGAACGCGCGGTTCAACGAGCGCCTGGCCGAACGGACGCGAATCGCCCAGGAGCTCCACGATACGCTGCTGCAGGGATCGATCAGTGCGTCGATGCAGTTGCACGTGCTGGCGTCCGAGGTCGCCGATCATTCGCTCAGACTGAAGTTGGATCGGATTCTTCAGCGATTCCACCAGATGATCGAAGAGGGCCGGCAGACCGTGCAGGCCCTGCGCAGCAGCCCGAAGCTGGCCGACGACCTGGAGCGCGCGCTCGTCCGCGACGCGGAGTACCTCAGAGGTGACCAGGCTGTTGACGTGCGGCTGGTCGTCGAGGGAAGGGTCCGACCGCTCCATCCGCTCATGCGCGATGAGTGCTACCGAATCGGGCGGGAGGCGCTGGCCAACGCGTTCTGTCATGCACAGGCCACGAGCGTGGTGATTGAAGTCGAGTACGGAACGCATTTGCGGGTTCGCATCCGTGACAACGGCTGCGGCATCGATCCGGCGATTCTCGGGTCCGGTCGGGCCGGGCATTGGGGTATCCGGGGGATGCACGAACGGGCAGAGCAGATCGGCGCCGTGGTCAAGGTGTCGAGCCGTCGCGACGTGGGTACCGAAGTGGAGCTGTCGGTTCCCGGCTCACTGGCCTTCCGGCCGGCGGAACCGCACGGCCACCGGCTCGCGAGCCACGGCAACGAACGACAGACCCGCGTCGTGAGGCAGGGCCGGCGAGTAGTATCGGCGGCCAAGGAGATGCTCATCAGAATCGTGCCGGGTTGGATGGGATCCGGACCACCGGGCTGATGTGAGACACCACGAGGCCGCACGGCCACAATTCGTTCATGACCATGGAGAGGACTCGCGCCGGATGTTGGGATGTGCTCTGGTCGTCGCGTCGTTGCTGATTGTGTCGTTTCCGGGTTTTGCCGCTGCGCAAGCCGCAGAGGGGGGCTCCATCAGCGGGTTCATCACCGACTCGCAGGGTCAACGCATGCGCGACGTCCGGGTGATCGCCGCCAGCGCCCAGAGCACGAGTCACGCTGCGACGAGCGATGAGCACGGCTACTACCGGATCGCATCGCTCCCGCCACTTGACTACACGATCAGCGCCGAGGCTCCAGGATTCGCCAGCGTGTCGGTTGAACGCGTTGCGGTGCGCGAAGGCCTCAACCTCCGCCTCGATCTGACCATGAGGGTCGGACCGCTGCGTCAATCGGTGACCGTGGCGGGACAGGCGCCCACGATCGAATCGAAGACGGCCACCACCGCGATCAACATCAGCGGCGATCTGCTGCGGGCGGTGCCGTTATCGGCGCTCCGCACCTGGTCGGACTTCCTTCAGCTCGTGCCGGGTGTGGTGACGACCCAGGCGCGCTTTCAGACGTACACCCTCCTCGGCACGGGACCCTCGTCCGGCGTGTACCGTGTGGATGGAGCCGATGTCACGTCGGTGCTTCAGGGCTCAACGCTCTATTCGCAATTCAGCGAAGACGCCTTCCAGGACATTCAGGTCAAGACCGCAGCGGTTGATGCCGCCGCGCCGCTCGGTCTCGGCCCCGTGGTAAGCGTCGCCACGCAATCGGGGACCAACCAGTGGCTCGGCACGGCCGGTCTTGCGCTGCAGCCGAAATCCTGGAACAGCGACAACGCCGCAGGCGGCCAGAGCCTGACGGTCTCGACCCGGCAATCAGACTTTTCCTTTGGAGGACCATTGCGGCGCGATCAATGGTGGTTCTTTGGCGCCCTCAGAGTGGCCCGGAACGAGACCGGCGTGCCGCGTTCGGCGCAGCAGCTGACGTACCTCGAGGGCCTGGCTCCGGGGTTCGCGGCGTTCGACAACCCCTGGTCGGGCCAGTTCGGCTTCGTCAAAATCACGGGGCAGTTATCGCGGAACACGCGAATGACGGGATCGTTCACCCGCGACGTACTGACCCTGGGCGGGGCGCAGGCCAACGAAGTCGACCAGTTCCGGAATGTCGTCACCGGAGGGCCTAGCTACTTCGTACGCGCCTCGTCGGTGTGGAATCAGGCGCTGACGACGAGCGTCTCGCTCGGTTACAACGGAAAGAAGCAGCGGAACGTGAACCTTCAACCCGACCAGGCCGGCGTCCTGGTGTATCAGGACGTCTTCCATGTCGGTCCGCTGGTGTTCGGCTCGGGCCTGCTCGGGGCACTTACTGCGTCGCCGTTTCCCGCTACGGACTATCGCGCGCACATGTGGACGATCGCGGCCGACGCGACCTACTACCTGAACGGAAAGAGCGGCTCGCACGAGATACAGGCGGGCATATATCTACAGCCCGATCGCCGGGATCAGCAGGTGACCACGTACAACCACAGCGGATTCCAACTCGAGGAGGCGGTCTTGCGCGACCGGAACAACATCGCCGCCGGCGTGATTCCGTTTCATCGACAGGTGTACGACGCGAGCCACGTCACGACCACCGACGTCGACAGCTCGGACTACGCGGTCTACGGGCAGGATGCGTGGCGCGTGGCATCACGTCTGACCCTGACCGCGGGGCTTCGCCTCGATCTGGTGAAACGCATCGATCAGCTCTTCGGCGCCACCAGCCAGGACAGCCTCGAGATCGGGCCGCGGTTCGGCGTCAATTGTCTATTGACCGCTGATGAGCGCAATGCCGTGCGTGCGAGCTGGAACCGTGTCCATGAGAATCTCTCGGTCAACGAGACCTCCGTCGGGGCAAGAGCCGCCGGATCGCTCGACCTGTTCGATACGGCTGGCGATGGTTCGTTCGCTACGCAGCTCGGAACACCGCCGCTGACGAGCCCGTCGCGTGACCTGGTCATCGACCTCGATCACTACCACCAGGCCCACGCGGACGAGGTGATGGTCGGCTATCAACGGCAGCTGCCCGGCCAGACAACCGTCGACGTCAGCATCATGCGACGCGAGTATCGCGACCGACCCGCCGCCGTTGAGATCAATGGGATCTACCAGGACAACAGGTTCGTCGGCTACCACGATCCGAGTCAGAACGAGATCTACCGGCTGACTGCGAACAGCTGGAACTGGCCGGTGGCGACAGCACTGCACGTTCAAGCCGCGACACGCACACACTGGCTGCAGATGCTCGCGTCGTACTCGAGAGAATGGAATCATCTTGCGGGTACCTGGCAGCCGAACGATCCTGCGTCGATCGTGCAACCGACGGCATTTGCCAATGCGGGCGGGATTGGCTTCGTTGATGGATGTACTACCGGAGCGTTTTGCGCCGACAGCAACAGCCTGTCGGGCGTTCCAGGCGGCGGCGCGTGGCGCGATCATGTGGCCCACGCTGGCATCAGCGCTGAGGCGCCGTTCAATCTGCAGCTGGCGGCGAGCTACACCTTTCAATCGGGGCCGTGGTCGGGTCCGATTTACTCCATACTGAGTGATGCGGACCCGGCTGTTGGTCCACCGGTGGTAACCCTGTCGAACGGTCGCATTGCTCCCAACCCGCTCACAACACCGATCCGGTTTGCCTACACCACCCGTGCGCAGGGACAGTTCACGCTTCCCGGGCTGCATCTGTTGAACCTGCGCATTGCGCGCCGTTTCGACGTGGGTGCGTCTCATCTGGAGGCCGCGGCCGACATCCTCAACGTGACCAATCATGGGGCCGACCAGGTCCTGCAGTTCGGCGGCAATCAACAGAACAGCCCGTTTTTCGGCCAGGGCGGTGCGAGACAGTTTCCGCGGGCGCTGCAGATTTCCGCGCGGCTGCTGTTCTGAAGACGTTGAATTGATCGAGCCCCCCTGCGCTTAGGCTGCGGTCGGCACCGATCGCGATAACGCCTGTGGTACTACGTCGGACGTTCCCTCATTCACCCCATATTGCTGAAGGGTCGCCCGAGTCCGGACGGCTTCCCCGGGTTTCCGCGCTTCAAGACGAAGCCAGGATCGGGCCACTAGCGCTGGGTCGAGGCTGGGCCGGGAAGGCGCGATTCACCGGGGCTGGGTTCATCGGCGCGTGGGCGGCGCCTCGCGCCGAGAAACGCGCGGACGAGATGGCGGAAGCGGCCTGGACGCAGGTACAACGTCGGAGCCGTGCTGAGCGCCTCCCGTGCGGCAGCATAGGCAGGCGCAAACTGATGCCGCCTGAGAAGTTCGACGGATGCCTCGTGCTGGAGCGCGCCAACAGACCAGCGCACCTGCACATAATTCGCCCAGTTCGTGAATGGCGACAGATTGAGCCGTCTTCGTATGCGTGCCGTCAAACCGGGAACGGCGCGCGAGGGTGTGGATGTGTAGACGTCGAGGTACTCGTCAATCATCCGCTCGACACTGAAACGGCTGCGAACGTGGCGCGCGCATGCCTCCTGTCGCGATCGCATCTCCGTGGTCGCCCTGATGGTGTCGAGCACGAGGTCGGCGACGGCCTCATCATCCATTGTGTCGGGAAACAGCACGCCTCCGTGCGCCGGGTCGACACACTCGTCGGTGCCGCGAACGTCCGACGCAATCACCGGGCAACCGCACGCCTGTGCTTCGAGCACCGTGAGCGGCAGGCCTTCCCAGCTCGCGGTGGAGATCAGGCAGCCGCCGCTCGCCGCCACCTCGCGGTAAAACTGCGGCATCGCGTCCACTGAGACGGCCGCCCAGAACTCCGCAAGTGGACGGAGCGTCTCAGCCGCAGCAGGGTGCACGCGAGCGACCGCCTCCGGGCCGTACGGTTCGGCAAGCCTGATTCGGACGCCAGCGGCATGCAATCGCGACGCGATGGCGGCAAAACGGTCGAGGCGCTTGCGAGGTTCGATACCCCGGCCGACCCACGCCACGATCGGCGGCTTGCTCGGCGTGCACGCCGGTTCCGGTGAAAACTTGCGCACGTCAATGCCGTTCAACACCACTCGGATTGAGATATCGGTGAATGGCTCGTGCGCGGCCGCGAGCCACGCCGCACACGTGACAAACGCAGCACAGTTGGCGTGCATCCATCCCGGTGCGACGTAGCCATGCGACGTGACAACCAGCCTCGTGCCTGTTCGATGCAACGCCGAGACACCAACCAGCCAGTCGGAGCTCCTCGCGTGAACGACATCGAACCGGCGCCGCATGACGAGCGCGACGCAGTCTGCCAGGTTGCCGAAGTGCACGATGGCGTGGGGCGGGAGATGCCGCTCGAGTGGGCCATGCCGAAAGAAGAACAATTCACAATGGTGTCCACGGGCCTGCAAGCCGGCGTGGAGCGTCAGGATGAACGTCTCTGCACCGCCAAGTGCGCACTCGTTGCTGACGAGGAGCACGGTCATGGCGGCCGGCCCCGCATAAACCGTACCCAACCTGAGAGACGCCTCGGCCTGGGCATGCGGTACCAGCCGTCAGCACCCTGCAGGCAGCGCTCGATCGGCGCCGGCTGGTCACGCCGCGTCGCCGACGCCGCCGGCGCGCCGAAAGGACCATGCCGTCATGGCTGCGCGAGCCCAACGTGCTCTGCTGCGCGGATTACCCAGGGCGAGTTCATGTCGCCAGTTGCCGCTACTGTTATCCGCTCACGATCAGCGATATGCGAGCGTCATCCGGAATCAAGTGTGAGATCGCCGGAATGGATCCAGCGAAGGATGGCGTAAAGATCACTGGACCTGATGCGGCTCAGTCGGCGCCGGGCCGGCGCCCGCCTCGACGCCAAGGAGCCGTTCCCATGGCCGTGGGGCGCGCAGATCGTCCAGCCACAGGCGCTTCAGAAAGCGTCCCGAATCGGCTGTGAGCGCGGCCCGACCGTGCAGCATCCGCCAGTTGTCGATCCACAACGCCTGACGCGGCTGCAAGCGAATGGACACGCCGGTCTCGTTGAACTGCTCGCGCAGCGCCAAACGGAACTCGAGCAGTGCGCTCGTGGTGTCGTGATGGGGTGACGCGGGCACACCGAATGGGTTGTAGTTGATGTACTGAGTCGCATCAGGCGGCGTGTGAAACAACAGCGGCCAATGGACCGACGGCAACGGGTCACGCCCGAAGCCGACGATGTTCGTGTCGCGGAGCCTCGAGGCAGACGCCGCCGATACTCTGGATGCCGCGAGCCTGCCGTCTACCAGGTCGAGCACGCCGCCCTGCTCGTCCTGCCAGACGCACCACCACCCGACGAACCGCGCGCCGGGATAGTCCGTGTGAAACCCCAGCCCTGCGGGCTGATGGACGCCGCGCTTCGAGCGATACAGCCGCACATCTTCGCGAAACAGCACGGGGCCGAAGTCTTCGGACGCCAAGAGGAAATCGTCCCAGGTCATCCCGGCATCGGCGACGAGATAGCCATTTCGCAATACCCGATCACGCAGTTCAGACATCGTCATGCCTCCAGCCGCTGCAGCTCCCAGAACGTCTTGTAGGTATCGCAGTTGCGCAGCAGATCCTCGTGCCGGCCAGCGCCCTGCACCACGCCGTCGTGCAAGACCACGAGCTGATCGGCGCCGCGGAGCGCGTACAACTGGTGCGAGACTACGATGCGCGTCCGGCCGCGGAATTCTTCGGTCAGCGCCTGATGGATGAGGAGTGCGGTCGCCGCGTCGATGTTGGCCGTGTACTCGTCGCAAATGATGATGTCCGGCCTGGCCAGCAGTGTGCGCGCCAGCGCGATGCGCTGCCGTTCGCCTCCCGACAGGAGCCGTCCACCAGGGCCGCACGGCGCGTCGAGCCCGCCATCGTCCGCGCGCCTCGCGATCAAGCCTGACAACTGCGCCAAGTGGACGACGCGGTGCAGTTCCTGCTCGGGGACCTCTGACGCCTGGAGGCCCATCAGGAGATTCTCGCGAATGGACGTGTCGAAGATGAACGGCTGCTGTGGAATGTAGCCCACCAGCGCACCGCCGCCGCCATCTGCCAGCGGCATGAAACCGGATGGACCGGCAAGGCCAACATCACCAGCGGTAGGCTTCAACGATCCCAGAAGAATCCCAGCCAGCGTGCTCTTGCCCGATCCGGACTCCCCGACGATTCCTGTAAACGATCCTCTCGGCACAATCAAATCGACGTCGCGAAGGATGCTGCGCCCGGAGCCCGGATACGAGAACGAGATCGCGGCCGCCCTCAGCGCACTCCAGTCACCCATGTTCACGGCCGTGGGAACGGCCCTCTGCCCCGGCTGTGGCTCGGTACCCGTGACGACCCGGTGCAGCGAGATCATCGCCGGCTGCGCCATCACGACCTGCGCGCGGAACGCGGCCACTTGTCCGATCGGCTGAAGGAGGCCCGACATCAGAAACGCATAGGACGTCACCCGTCCGACCTGGACAGAGGCGTTTTCGCAGCAGACGCCTACCGCGTGCAGGTAGTAAAACGATATGACCAGAATGATGAAGAACGGCAGCGTCGAACCGGCCAGAGAACCCCAGTAGTTGGTCGTCAAGGCCAGGCTGCGCTTCTCGATCAGCGTGCGACGGAACACCGCGGCGTAGCGGTCGAACCGCCCGGCCGCGACAAGATCGCGCGAGCCGGCGCTCGCTTCGACCATCTGGTTGGTCAACAGCGCGCTGACGTCGCGGTCGCGAGTGGCCGCAGCAATCAAGCGACGGTGCAGCCGCGTAGACACCAGCATGACGAGGAGCAACCCTCCGACGAGCCACAGCGTCAGCCGGAATTCCAGCAGGAGCAGCGCGATGACGGTATACGTGATGCGGCATACGTCGATCGCCGCCATCATGACGCCTGGATATAGCAGCTGCTGAACCTGCATGACGTCGCCGCTCATCTGCTGCACAAGCTCACCCAGCGAGCCGGCTGATTCGCCGGCCAGCGACCGCAGCTTGAGCCAGTCGAATAGCCGGTTGCGCAGGGCCAGGACGATGTTCTCGCCGATCAGCGTCGCCACCCACTGCTGCCACAATTGCAGGATCATCGACGCGACCGTCACGCCCACGAGGAGTTGGGCGCCAAGACGTAGCCACGCAGCTCCTGAGCGGACCGTACCGAAGAGTTCGACCGGCTCGTAGGTCCAGAGCCGGCCCATGGCGGCCGGCAGCATCTGGATTGCGACCGGCACCGTGGAGGTGGCCACGACCAGCACGGTCACCGCGGCGAGCCGCCATCCACCCGGCTTCAAGGCGCGAAGAAAAAAGAACAGCAACCCGTAGGGTTGCAGCCGCGAGGTCCGGGGAGCGTCCATGGTGATGTGTGGACGGGATTTCAGGCGGGGTGTGAACGTTCGCCGAGCCGGATGCCTTTGACGGCGAGGCACCGGGCGCTTCGTGCCGCGGGCGGCGTGAGGCGGATCGCGTGCGCGACGGCAGGGTCGAGAAGGAGCCCTTCTCCTGGCGCGAGCGTGCCAGCGCGCGGCGCGCCTCCACGACCCTCGAAGTGCAAGTGGACGGTCGCGTCGATCGGCATCAAGGCCGCCGTCCGATCCTGGCCAGGCGCGGCAGACGGCTCCCGCCTGAACTCCGCGAAGAGGTCGTCGGCGCCGCATGGCGCGTTGACATCAATCAGCCGCGCCGTGAATCGTTCCGCCTCCGGACAAATCGCCCATCCGAAGAAATCGAGGACCTGCGCGATGCTGGCATCAGCCTCACGGAGCCGCCCGAACTCGGCGAACCGCGCCCCGTCGTGCCCGTGTGACTCGAGCGCCAGAGCGGCCACGCGATTGACATACGGGTTGGGCACGGTGAACAGGTATGCCACATCGGGATCGTTGGCATCGGCCAGTGGCATCACGATCTGCACCGCGGGCGGCCGCAGCGCGTGTCTATGCAGCGCGAGTCTCATGATGCGTTCGTCATCGAACGCCGGACCATGGTCCACCACGCAGTGGCGACCGTCTCGACGCATTCATGGCGCGGCCAGCGGTATCTTCCACCGACGACAGCAAGGCATCCGTCAATTCCTGGTAGTTGACGCGGCAGAACGTGGTTTCGGTCGCATCAGCCGTCCCGTGCTCGGCCCACTTGTTCCCTGCAGAACCGCCGCCACAAAAACTGAAATAGTCACACTGCGCCCTGCACGCGTCGATGCCCCGGCGGATTTCGCCCTCCATGCGGCGAAACTTCTCGGTGTCCACGGCCGCTTCAAGGGAAGTCTCGAGCACGTTTCCGAGGACCCACGTACCGTAGGTATCCGACACGGCCCCGAGGAGCTCTGGAGAGAATGTCGAGAAATTGCCTTCCCAGTCCACCGTCAGGATGCTGTAAGGGTGCGCCTCCTGCGACGGCAGCATTCGCAGGTCCCCAAAGCGGCCGCCGATGTGGATGGACTGGAGGCCGCGCCAGAATTCGCGAACCCACGGCAGCGGGACACCGTCTCGCATGCACAGTTCCCAGAAGCGCTGCATGAAGCGGCCATACGCCCCGCTCGAATACGCGGCATACGACGATGTGGTCTGGCGGTTGCCGTCTTGCTCGTCCGTGTTGAACCCGATGGAATTGCAGCCGAGATTTCGAAAGAAGAGATAGATCTCGTCCGGGTACTGCAGCGCGGGCTCCGTGAGCACGGCGATGCAGGAAAACGGCATCTTCCTCCTGCGAAGGTGATCGATGCCACGCATGACGGAGGTGAATGTCCCTTTGCCGCTTCGGGTCCGCCGGAAGGCGTCGTGGAGCACTTCAGGCCCATCGATGCTGACGCCGACCTTGGCATCGATTTCCTGGAAGAAATCAACCCAACTCTCGTTGAGAGGGATCGCATTGGTCTGAAACGACCAATCCACGCGTGCGCCTTTTGGCACGAGCGGCTGCATCAAGCGGTAGGCATTCTGGTAGAACGAAATCGGCAGCGCGAGCGGTTCGCCCGCATGCCATACGAGCGTGATGTGGCCTGAAAAGAACGGCGATTCGAACACCCGCTTGAATGTTGCTGCCAGCACATCGTCCGACATGCGATGCGTCTGTTCACGGTTCGGAAGGTAGCAGTAACCGCAGTCGATGTTGCAGAACGTACTGCCCTGGAGCACGAGAAGATCGATAGGGCCGTAGCCGTTGACGTGCGGCGCTGTCGCCTGCACCCGGCGCAAGGCGTGAACCTGTGGCGCGGCCGCCGAGCCAAGCAGTGCGACGGCATGATCGCAGGCGGCCGAGGCGCGAACGGCAAGACGACCCGCGCGATGAGCAGGCTGTGGATTCCGGTCGAGACCGGACGAGAAGACACGATGCAACGAGTGAACACCCACAGCCTGCCTCCGGTGCTATCTGGGACGCGAGCGGGATGGATTTAGTAGTTGCCCCAGTTACCCCACCGGTACCAGGGCTGATACCAGGGCTGATACCAGGGTTGGAACCACCACTGGCGTGGCTCGACGTCGCCGTTTTCACCACCGGCAGCGCCCTGCTGCTGCGTATCGGGGGGCGGCGCCGATTGCGGCATCATCTGCGGAGCCACGCCTCCGGTCGTATAAATGACGACCTGCGGCACTCCTCCCCCGCCAGGACCCGGCCCGCCGCCCGGCCCGCCGAACTGCTGTTGCTGGGGCTGCGCGAGGGCGCCCTGCGGCAGGTCCTCTGGCTTGATCTCGTGTTCCTTCACCAATTCCTCTTCGACCTCGAAAAACCTGCCGTCCGGACTCCGCAGAATCAGCTTCATGTCGTCTCCTCGGTTCAGTGCGTCGGTGAGGTGCCGTGGCCGGCGAGGGCCACGCGCATTTCCGTTCGGGCCAGATTGTAGAGACACGCCTTCACTTCGACCGCGTTCCACGACGGCCGCAGCTGCTTGATCCGCGCGCAGAGCGCGCTCATGTGCGGCGCCGCGAAGCTGCTGCCGCACATGCCATCCCGGTAGCCACCACCTTTCCACGCCACGCGCAGCCGCTGACCGGCCGCTGTGAACTCGACCAGCTCGCCGGCGCGGCGCGAAAAGGCCATTCCCGAAAACTCGCCCCAGCCGGTGGACACGACCGAGGGAAATGCTGACGGCATCTCGGGCAGCCGGAAATCATCGTTGTTCGATGCCGCGACGATGACCACCGATCGGCAGAACGCCAGGTCCACCAGCTCCTTGAACTCTGCGAGCGCTCGCCGATCGGGCGTCCCGAAGCTGCAGTTGATGACCGCATATCCCTGATCGATCGCCCACCGCAGCGCCGTCAGCGCGTTGGCGGACGATGAGGACCCGAGCCCGAAAATCTGTACGCTGTCGACGGAGGCCGCCGGCGCGAACCGGCGCACGATCGTGGTGACTGCAGTCCCATGTCCGAGCCGGTCTTCCGCCATCGCGCATTCGGTCACACGCCGGATCGGGGTATCGGCCCACGGCTGTTCGACGCGAAATGCGCGGACGTTTCCGCCTGTCAGCTCTGGGTGCGCGAGATCGACACCCGAGTCGATCACCGCGACCCGAATTCCCGCGGCGTCCGCATCGTGGATCTCCTGCCAGCTCAGCAATTCTGTCATGCGGGAGTCCTTGGTTCCAGGCCCACCTGCAACACCGAGCCAAGCAGCTCGGCGCGCCAGGCAATCGTCTCCAGGTCTTCACCACTGAAAGAGCGCTCCCGATCCGACTGGATGGCGCTCAACACTCCGCGTACCTCGCCGTGGACGTAGACCGGGGCCGCTACCATCCATTCCGTCGCGATTCCAGAGACTTCCTCGGCGAGCGGATTGTGTTGATCTTCCGGCCCGATCACCGTGGGCATGCCGGTCTGTGCCACGAGTCCGATGACGCTGTCGTCGACGTGGATCCGGATGTGCGTAAAAAGCTCCTCGGGCGTCTGCGCGCTCGCCAGCGGCATCAGGATCGACTGGTCGTCATGTAGCAGCCAGACCATGGCATCGGTGGCGGCCAGCGTATCGCGCGTTTCAGTCACGAACCGCTGAAGGATCCTGAGCACCCGCGAATCGAACGGAACGGCGCGCTCGGGGGCTGTCATCTGCCGGCTCCCCGCGTCGCGACCCTGCCTGTCCCGCTCGCGCCCTGGCGACCGACAACCGACGCCAACGCGCGGGGCGCACCGGGTGGCAGCCCCGCGCGCCTCACTTCCATGTCGCTAGAGAATGACGAACCAGCCATAGATAGGGCCGTACGGACCCGGCAGGAAGCAGCGGGTACCGGCGTAACCAGCCGGCCTGAGCACCGCCGGGCCCGTGAAGCCCGGCGTCGGCGTCGCGCAGGCCATCCACAGGACACCACCCCACTGACCGGCCGAGGCTGCGGTCGTTCCGAGCGTAAGCGCGAGAAGCGTGGCTCCGACAATCCGGCAAACATAGCGGCCCATGATCGAATCTCCCTGCCGGACCAGTGCGTGCTCAATGTGTGTCCCCCTCTCGAAGTCCGGCGTCGTAAGGGGGCCCGGCGTCATTGCCGTCGCAGGTATTAGTCACGCCGCCCCCTCGAAGGTTCCCGGCACTAGTGGTGTGTCCTTCCCAAATCTACCGGCCGCGCCGTTGTCGCGGCCGGTGAATCGCGGTCGGAACGCTACCGGGTGGTAGTACTCTTCCAGTTGATACAGGCCACTAGATCCCGGCGGTTTGCATTTTCTGCGAGATCACCTTTCGCGCTCTCGCCATCCGGCTCTTGATGGTCCCTTCCTCGACGTCGAGGATCTGTGCCGTCTCGTCGTAGCTGCACCCGCAGACCTGCGTGAACACGATGACCTGGCGATACCGCTCGTCCAGTTCGCCGAGGATTCGGCGCGCGATCTGCCGCCGTTCGCGGTCGTGGACCGCATCGGCCCCTGAGAGCGCCTGGCTGACGGCTTTGGCGTCGATCGAGACCGTCCCGTCGGCACTGAGCTGCGATTCCAGCACTTCGTGCTTCCCGCGATACTCGCGATTCCGGGCATGGTTGATCAGATGGTTCTGCGCGATTCGGTAAATCCACGTCTTGAGGGATGCCACGCCCTCATAGGATGGCAACCCCGTATATACCTTGATCAGGATGTCCTGAAGCAGATCGTCACCGTCAGTCGCCGCAAAGGCTCGCCACTTGACGGCGATCAGCCCCCGCACCCCTCGGGAGTACGTCCTGACGATCTCCTCCCAGGCCCGTTCGTCGCCCGACACGGCGGCACGGGCGAGGGTGAGATCGTCGTGCCGGAGCCCCTTGTGCTCGACGCCAGTGGAGCGGAGTGCCAGGTCGCCTCCGGCAAGCTTCGCTTCGCTGAATCGGGGACGGAACCCGCGCGCGTGAGCCGCCCGTTGCCTGACAAGGGCCGCAAGACGGTTCATCTCGGCCGCGCCAGGCGCAAGACTGCCCAATGCTGCCTCCAGCAGTTCCAGGCAGTCCCGTTCGGATCCAGGCAAGGCCCGGGTCCTCATACTGACGTTGCACTCCCGAGTGGCGGTGTCTCGGCGGGTCGTTCAACAGCCAACGAGTACAAGGCGCTCATCACCTCGCACGCATTCCAGCCAGGACGAAGCTCGCGGATGCGCGCCACGATGCCGGTCACGTGAGGAGCGGCGAAGCTGCTGCCCGTATCTACGGTATGCCGTCCCCCGAGCCAGGCGACGCGGACGTTCTCACCTCTTGCGCGGAATTCCACGAGCTCGCCCGCCAGGCGGACCAGATGCCACGGATCTGCGAAATCGCCGAAGGTCGTCGAGAACACGGTCGGAAAATGCGCCGGATACTCTCGTGTCCGGAAGTCCACGTTGTTGGAAGCGGCAACGATCAGGACGTTGCGGCAGAAGGCACGATCGACGAGCGCCTTGTAGCCGGCAAGGAACTCCCGAGCGGGCGACCCGAAGCTGCAGTTGATGACGTCCACGCCCTGCTCGATGGCCCATTCGATGGCGGCAAACGCGCACCGCGACGACCCGCGATGGTCCTCGCCGAGGATTCTCACGCTGTCGATCGCGGCTGCCGGCGCCATCTCGTGGACGATCGACGTCACAGCGGTCCCATGGCCATAGATATCGTGATGAGGCCCTTCGACGATACGGAACGCCGTCCCTGTCTTCCGGATCTCCCACGAACGGATCGTGGCGCCGCGCAGCGCGGGATGTGTGGCGTCGACGCCCGAATCGGCAATCATCACGCGCACTCCGCGCCCCTGCGCCGTCTGGAGCGCCTCACGCTCAAGCGGCAGGACCGGCATCGGCGGCTCCGGACTCGAGCACGAGACCCATCAAGAGAGTCTTCCACTGCAGGATCTCGAGGTCGCTCCCTGAGAACCGCTGCTGTCCACCAGGCGGGTTGATGACCGACACCACACCCACCATGTCGTCATGGTACCGAAGAGGAGCGGCTGCCATGGCCCGTGTCGGGATACCAGTGGCGCGGTCGACGTCCGGATTGTGCCAGTCGTCGGGACCGATGCAGGTCGACAGACCGGTTGACGCGACCATGCCGATGACACTGGCGTTGATAGGCACGGACATCGTTTCGACAACCGCGCGTGCCAAGCCGACATTGAGGGCGGCATCGAGCTGATCATGGCTGGGCGACAGCACCCAGATCGTTCCCTCTGCCGCGGAGATCTCGGCGATCGCCTCGGTGAGTAGCCGCGACAGGGCACCCCTCATGGGACCGCGGCGGATCTGCTCCCGAAACGTAAGCGGCGACATGGTGGACGACGTGGAACGGACGGGATTCTACACAAAGTCGCGCTGGCCGAATGTAACTCCGGATGCGGACACCGTTGTTACCCGCTGCGCATTTGACACATCCGACCGTTACGAGGTGTCCGGGAACCTGCCTCCGCCCGGTGTGTCCAACCCTGCAACGCGTTCCTGCTCGCTGCGGCGGGCAGAACCGATGCGGGTGACATGGGGTCGCCCGAATACTTCGATGGGGATGGTCATGGCCTTCCGATATGCGCGCTGCGCCGTTCTCCTTGTGCTCGCGGCGGGTCCTCTGCTGACCGCGTGCACGGACACACTGACCGAGTGCCAAACATGCCCGACACCGACACCGACACCGACACCGACACCGGCACCGGCACGCACGCTACAGTCGGTTACCGTCGCCGGTCCGCAGACCGCGGCGGTGGGTGAGCCGGTCACGTTGTCCGTTCGCGCGTCATATTCCGACGGGACGACGGGGATCGTCACCAGCGGTATCACGTGGTCGACGTCCGACGCACAAGTCCTCGCTATCAGCGCCTCTGGCATCGGCTCGCCGAACGCACCTGGAAAGTCCGTTGTGACCGCCTCGTACGGCACGAAGACCGCCACCATGCCGATTACTGTGACGGCATCGCCCATTCAGCCGATTTTCCCGCAACCGCTCGATCACCTTGACTACGGGGAGACGCAGGTGCAGATCCGCGGCGTATGGAGCCATGCCTGCCCACCGAATCACGCCATGGGCGGGGTGGTTTTCGGGGGCAACACGTTCGCCTGCCGCTATGTCGGGACAATCGTGGCGGAAACGATTGAGAGCGTGGTCCGGGCGGGCATGCTCGCCTGCCCGCCGGACTATTTCATGACCGCCCTCAATGTCGAGCGCAATTACCTGCGCTGCTCGCGTAACGGCAATCCTGTATCGGCAGCCGAGGTCACGTCTGCCAATGCACGCACGTCGCCTGTCTCGGAGTGCAATGGCTCGAACTCGATCCAGGCCGCGGTCATGGTCGGGTTCCACCATGAGCGGTCGCAGATGTTATGCGCGGCGGTACAACGGTAGCCAGCGGGTGGTTCCTGGTGCGCCCCACCAGAGCGTGCCAGGAACTGGTGCTTGACTCGAGATCGCCCGATGCTTCACAGGTCCACGACGAATCTCGCCGCTTGATCGAAGAAAGAGGCTTGCGGTAGCTTACGCACCTCCCTCTGATCGTCATGGACATGCCGACTGAAATACGCGCGAATGACGTCGCGGTCACCGCGCATGTCCTGTTCGTGGACATTGTCGGCTACAGCACGCTGCCGCTGGAGCAGCAGCACGCGGCGATCAACGCCCTGACCGCGGCCGCCGACACCCTCGCCGCCCGCTTCGCCGCCGACGGGCTCGAACAACCGGTGCGTGCCCCCAGCGGCGACGGCTTCGCCGTCGTCTTTCTCCGCGACCTCGAAGGGCCGGCCCGCTGGGCACTGGCCCTGCAGGAGGCGGTCCGTTCCGGCGTCCTCCCGTACACCTTCCGCATGGGCCTCCACAGCGGCCCGGTCTTCCGCGGCACGGATGTCAACCAGCACGCCAACGTCCGCGGCGACGGCATCAATCTGGCGGCCCGCGTCATGACCGCCGCGCAGCCCGGGCAGACGCTGGCGTCGGCTGCCGCGGCCGACCAGCTCCGGGCGCTCGACCGCTGGCGCCCGCTCCTGACGCCGCACGGGCACGTGCAGGTCAAGCACGGTGTCGATCTCGAGATGTACGCCCTGCACGCGGCCGCTCCCGTGCGCTCGCGACTACAGCAACTGCGCGCGGTCGTGCTGCGGCCGGATCTCAAGAAGGCCGACCGCCTGCGCTATTACGGCCTCGTGTCGCTCGCGGCACTGCTATTCGTGGCGGCCGCCAGTTGGTGGGTCGCGTTTCACTTGCCGTTCCACACCCGTGCTCGCAGTTATGTCCGCCGCTGGGGCATCTGGGAACCGGTGGATGCGATCAGTCGCCGCCAGGCCGCCAAGCTCCCGGCTTCCTACGAATTCACCCGCCGGGGTTACTTCGGCCAACCGGAAGTCGTGCGGAAGGTGAACGGCGCCGGGGCATGCGCCAACCCCGGGCTGACCAACATCCTCGGCAACCCATTCGAGAGCGACTGCAACCAGGCGCGCGCGTGCGAAGTCCACATCGCCTATGAAACCGATGGTCGCGTGGCGAGCGAAGCGATGGTCGATCAGTTCGGCAACACATTGGAGACGCTGTCATACGACTTGAAGAGCAACCGCCGGGGCATCTTCACAGAAGCGTCAGTGAGTTGTGGCCGAGCGCACACGGGCATCGAGTCGGTCCAGTTGGCGCGGTACGAGGACAAGGGTAGCGCGGCGGCAGGACTCGATCGAAAACTGGCATTCTTCGCCAAGCCGAAGGACAACGGTTCGCCGAACCCGGCGCCGAACGATGCAGGCGCTTACGGTCTCGAATTCCAGTACGACGCTGGAGGCCGTGTCACGTCGAAGACGATCCTTTCCCCCGAAGGGCGCCCTCAACTTGGCAAGGACGGCTACGCCACCGTGGTTTACACCTACGACCCGCGCGGTGTCCTCACGGCGGACGCCTTCCGCGGGCTCAATCCTGAGGAGCGCGTCCTGGCAAAAGACGGCTCCGCGGGCCATCGGTACGCTGCGAGCCCTGACGACCGCCTCAGGACGCAAACCTCGGTCGATACCTCTGGCAACGCCGTCGCCAACGCCACAGGAACGGCGATCACGGAGACGACACTCGACGAACAAGGCAACGTCGTGCGCGAAGCGTATTTCGATACGGACCACAAGAAGACGCCGAACGCCATAGGTGTCGCGGGGTGGACGGCGGAATACGACACCCGGGGCAACAGGACCTTGATGACGTACGTCGACGTCAAGGGGCAGCCCACCTTCAGCAACGAAGGGTATGCCGCGGAGCGAAACCGCTACGATGCCCGGAACGTCATCGTCGAGATCGTGTATCTGAACACCGCTGGGAAGTGGGTATTCGTTCCAGGGACCAACACGTCAAGGCAGCTCGTCGTCGACGACCGTGGAAATCACACTCGCGAAACCTTCATCGACGGCAACGGCAAGCCAACGTGGAGCAGCGAAGGGTACGCCGCGTGGACGGGCGAACACGACGAGTTCAACAACCTTCGCACTGTCAAGTATCTCGGCCCGGATGGCACGCCAACGCTCAAGAGAGATGGCATCGGCATCCTCAAAAACGGGTACGACCGGTTCGGCAACCGTACCTCCGTGGCGTTCTTCGATACTCGCGGCAACAAGACCTTGAGCGACGAGAGCTATCACAGGAGCGAGTCTCGCTACGAACTGGGACAGGAAATCGAGGCGCGCTACCTCGACACGGCGGACAAACCTGCCGGGGGCAACAGTGGGGTCGCGTTCGTTCGCGTGGAGTACGACCCCTTTGGCAATCAGACAAAGAGACGTTTCTTGGATCCGGTCGGCTTGGATCTCATAGCAAGTAGCGAGGGAATCGCAGGCTGGCGCAGCGAGTACGATCGGTTCGGCCACGAGACCGATCGGTATTTCTTCGATGCCAAGGAACAGCCCACGCAGGCGGCCGCCGGATACTATCACCACCGCACCACCTATGACCAACGGGGTCATCGGAAGAAGGTCGAATACTTCGGACGCAACGACGAACCGATTCTGATCTCGGAGGGATACGCGGTTTGGGAATCGACCGTGGATGTTCGGGGCAACGCGCTTCAGACCCGCTTTCGGGGCACGCACGGTGAACTGGTTGTCAGCGTTGACGAAGGGGTGAAGAGCGCTGGCTATGACTCGACGTTCGACGAGCGGGGGCGCGAAACGGCGCGGCACTACGTCGACATCGACAACCATCCCGCAGTCACGACGCAAGGTTACGCCTATTACAAATCCGAGTTCGACGACCGAGGCAATGAAACGTCGAGACGTTTCTTCGACCTCAACGACAAACGGGTCGCACGCAATGATGGTGCGTATGGGTGGAAGACCACGTATGACGACCGAAATCGCGGGGAATGGCAGACGTTTCTCGATGCGACCGACACGCCCCTGACCCTACCAGCAGCACGATACGCAAGCCGACGTTGGATATACGACGACCGGGGCCGGGAGATCGGGACATCGTATTTCGACTCGGCAGGAAGACCGACGCTCACTGGCGGCGGTCAGTATGCCTCCGAGCGAATCACGAAGTTCGACGAACGAGGCAACCCGCTCGTCTACGAGCTTTTCGATCAGCGAAGTCAGCTCCTGAGACGGACGGTCCATGAATACGACCCGTTTGGCCGCGAAACATGGACGCGCTATTTCTCCGCTGACAATCGGCCCATGCTCCATCCCGGCACGGGAAGAGCCGCGGTGAAATACGAGCGCGACGCCGCCGGGCGCGTTCTGCGAGAGCTCGCCCTCGACGTCAACGGCCGGCCGGTCAACCGCAAGGACCTCGGGTGGGCCGAACGGCGATACGACTACTCCCCGACCGGTGTGCAGCTGAAGGTGACCTGCCGCCGCACCAACGGCGCGGTCGTCGACTGCCGCGAATAGCAGAAGCCAGGAACCTCCTCCACGTCAACGTGTCCATTACTCGCAAGATGGACACTTTGCGCGTCACCACTCTCCTCCTGTTCCTCTCGCTGGCGCCGACCCTACGAGCAGGTGCCAACCCGCAGATATCAAGCGCGCCGGCACGAAGCACACCGACCGGCCAGGCGCTCATCGATGCCGTGAAGGCTCGCGACCTCGAAAGGGTCAAGGCACTCCTCGCCGCCGGCGCCCCGCTGGACGTCCGCGATCGGCGGGGAAACACACCGATCTTACTGGCTGCGGCCCAGCGCCCCCCGCGCACGAAGCCGCGCGAATCGGTCTACTTGGATCGTGAACCGAACAATCCGCTGCTGCGCGAGTTGCTCATGGCCGCAACCCGCCGGAAAACTCCGAAGGCCAACCTCGACCTGGTCGTCGACGGCCAGGGACGGGTGGGCGGGAGTTTCATCGCCTGGCTCGAAGGCGAAGGCTCGCTCAGGGTATTCGGGCGCGGCGGCGGCCTGCTCCTCGACACCTACAGTCCACTGCCTCCCAGGCCACGACTCAAGGATGTCGACGGCGATGGACGCAACGAGCTCATTGTGCAGTCCGGCAGCCGCGGCACGGGCCTGTATCACAGCTTCGAGCTGGTGTACTTCTTCGACGACCGGCAGTTTGCGGATCCGCTCAGCGCGACGACCTACTCCTACACCGACAGCACATGGTTCGGATTTCTCAGACGTGGTCAGGAGCAGTTCCTGATCCCGCCCATCAGCAGCAACGGCCGGATCACCTTCCGCGACACCGACGGCGATGGCATCAAGGATCTGGCTGAAGCGGTCGAGCGGCGCTGGTTCGGCAGTCAGGACGACTCCGGCCACGCCTCGCTCGAAGACGGGCCGGCATGGGCAAACGCGAAATTGCGGAAGTGCTTCGACCTGACGCTGGGACGCGTGCAGACGAAGGTCGTCACCAGGTGGCGGCGCCATGCGACCCAGCCGATCTTCGTGCTGGAGCCCGCCAGATGACATCTTCGATTGCCGGCGCCGCGCTCCTAGCTGCCCTTTTCGCCGCGCCCCGGCACGCGATGACTGCTCCGGTGCCGAACCCCGATGGAGACCATCTGGTGTCGGCGGTCGAACGCCACGACTTGAACGAGGTGAAAACGCTGCTGCGACGAGGCGCACCGCTTTCACATCGCGACACACAGGGGCGAACGCCGCTGGTCATCGCGGCCGCCTATCAGGCAGCGCCTCGAAATGCAGATGATGCGCCGTCTCCCGACGCCGCGATCTTCGTGGAACTGCTTCGGGCAGCAGCCAGCCGTGCACCCGGTGGATGGGACGATGAGAGCGCCACGGCATCATCGGAGATCGTCGGACACAGTTTCATGGCGCTGCTACAGAGCACGTTCGGACTCCAAGTCTTCGGCCGGAGCGGCGGACGACTCCTCTCTATTGAATCGGAAATCCTGGAGGGGCCGTTCGTCAAAGACGTAGACGGCGACGGCCGTCGCGAGCTGATCGTCTCGGTGCTCGCCGGCAAAGGAACGGGTGTGTTCTTCAGCGAACGCCAGATCTACTTCTTCGACGGTGTGCACTTTGCCGCCCCACTCACGGTGACCGACGATGGATACGAGGCGTTTGGAGAAGTGCTCCGCGAGCGCGATGCTTCGTTTCCCAGGCCGATGATGGCCTATGACGGCCGCATCATCTTCGACGATCGGAACAACGACGGCGTTGCTGACGTCGCGACCGCGATCGAACGGCGCTGGTGGGCCAACCCGGACGAGGAAGTGGAGTTCGACCAGGAACCTGCGCCTGTCAACGGGCCCGAGTGGGCCTCGCGCCAGCTGACACGGCGATTCGGCATCCCGCTTGGCCGGATCCAAAGGCGCACCGTCATGATCTGGCAGCGCGACCCGGCCTCGCATCGTTTCACGTTGGCTCGTGTCGCGCCGGACAGACGTTGGCACTAGTCGAAGAAAATCGTGGAAAACGAGGATGGCGGAGAGGGAGGGATTCGAACCCCCGTGCCGGTTACCCGACAAGACGCTTTCGAGGCGCCCCCGTTACGACCACTTCGGTACCTCTCCGGTCGTGTGCAGTGCACGCCGGCGCCTGCGAGCGCGACGCCAACACGTCATTATACAGGGCGGCGCTTGTCGCGAAAAAACGCCTGGATCAGCTCGCGACACTCTCTTTCGAGGACGCCCTGGGTGACGGCGAACCGGTGATTGAGCGTCGGCACGTCGAGGCCACGCACGGCTGACACCAGCGCTCCGGACCGGGGTTCGGGCACACCAAATACGACGTGTCCGACCCGCGCGTGAACGAGCGCCCCCACGCACATCAGGCATGGCTCGACGGTCACATACAGCGTGGCGCCGGTCAGCCGATAGTTGTTCACCCGGCGCGCGGCCGCGCGCAGCACGACGACCTCCGCGTGCGCCGTGGGATCCACCGCGGCAATGGGTTGGTTGAAGCCGGTCGCGATGACATCGTCGTCCACCACCAGCACTGCGCCGATCGGCACCTCGCCAGCGTCGAGCGCAAGCCGCGCCTGCTCGAGCGCCGCCGCCATGAAGCGTTCGTGTGTCGAGGCCGGCGTCACGCCGCGAGCCGGGCCCATTTGCCGCAACGGAGCGATTCACTCGCAGGGGGATGCCTGATCATCGGCCGAGTGTACTGCCCGCCTGCGGCTGGCACCACCACGGACTCATGCAATCTGGTTCCAGCCGGATTGTTCGGCACAGCCTCGCGGTGACAGGGCCTGGAGTGCAGGGGACGCGATCGCGTGAGTGATCACGGCAGCTGACTGGTGACCCGTGCGCGAGCTAGGAGGTCGTTCTGACTGACGTCTGCGGTGCACTGAGGAGGTTCATCGCCTCGCGATATCCCTTGACGGTGCCGACGTCCACGTAGGCGGTGCCCGCACGGACCGCCGTCGCTTGTCCACCGCGCGCCAGGTATTCATTCACGAGGGTCCCGACGTACTCGTCGCCGCGCGCGGGCTCACGCCACAACTCGAGCAGCGCGCGGAGGACGCGACCCGACACTTTGAACGCGCCCCACACCCATTGTGTGCGTGCCGCCGACGACTTCACCTGAATCTCTTGAACGTGACCACTGGCATCGGTCACCACGGCGTCGAAGAATTGCGGTTGCTCCACGGGAAACAGCAGAAAGGACAACGGATCGTCGGGCAGTTGCGCCAGCCCGTCTTCCGGATACCAGATCGTGTCGGGTAAGCCCACGAGCGCAAAGTCGTCGTCTGCAACGAGCCCGGCCGCCCGGAACACCGCATCGCACAGGCCGGCCGGCCGTGGCTGCACGGCGTAGTACAAATCCGCCGAGAACACGGAGCCACCGTAGTACTCGAGGATGTCGGACTTGCCCGGCGCGATCACGAAGCAGATGCGAGTGGCACCACCGAGGACCAGCCGTTCGATCAGATACTCGCTGACGGCTCGAGGACGCTCGCGGTCCCCGTCGGCCCGGCTGCCCACCGGGAGCAGCTCCTTCGAGAACGCCAGCGGCTGCATGCGGCTGCCCTGCCCCGCCGCCGGCACTATGCCCCACATGAACCGGTTCTCAGGTGCTCGCGTGTTTGGGTGCTCGGGTTCGGGTTCATGAGTTCAGGGTCCGCGGGTTCATACCGCCTCGATCGTCTGCTCCAGTTCACGGGCGCGGCACGCGGCGGTGTGCTCCTCGAGGGCACGGTCGCGTGCCGCCGACCCGACCCGTTCGAGCGATTCCACGGGCAGATCAATTGCCGCCAGCGCTTCGTCCGTCGTCGTCGCCACGAGAATCTCGCGCCCGGGCTCGAAGAATCGGTCGAGTCCTTCCCACGTGTCGCTCAAAATAGGCGTGCCGCACGCGGCCGCCTCGAACAGGCGGCCGGATGGGCACCAGCCCATTTCCGCCATCGCGCCCCGCGTCACGTTCAACGTCAGTGCTGACGACGAGTAGAAGGCCGGATGGCCGGGCGGCGGCGTGTGCTCGACGTAGTAGATGTTGGCGGTCCACGGAAAGTCTGCCGGGTATTGCGATCCGCCAATGACAAAGCGCCGCGCGGGCCTGCGCCGCGCGGGCTCGATGAACAGCTGCTCGAGACGACGCTGCCGGTCCGATGCGTAGGTGCCGAGATACGAGAGATCGGCGCGCGGCACGCCTACAGGTTCGACGCGGCGGTGGGCCTCGGGGTCGACGCTGCCGTAGAGCGGCGCCACGCGCCTCGCGCCCAGCACGGTGCGCAGCGCGTCGAGCGCCCGCCCACCGGTATAACTCAGCACCAGATCGAACTCCGACACGCCACGCGGTGGCATGTAGCTGACCGGCTCGCCGGCTCGGAGACGCGCCAGCGTGACGCCGGTATCGAGGTCGTAGAACACTCGCGTCCGCGCGCGCGAGTCGAGCACCGCGTCGAACGCGCGGCCCGCATCGGGCACGTAGGATGTCACCATGCCGACGTCCGCGTCCGCGAGCATGCGGGCGGCCTCGTCGGCGATGTCGTCCCACTCGGCGTAGAGGCGCAGACGGCAGCCGGCGGGCTGCACGACGTCCCGGTGGGCGGCGTAGTAAGGAACGTCCTTTTCGTAAAAGGTCACGTCATGCCCACGCTCGGCAAGCGCGCGGCACAAACCGCGCCAGAGAGTCGCGTGGCCGTTCCCCCACGACGAGCTGATGGTGAGGCCGAAGATGATGATCTTCATGCGCGTTCCCTCGCCTCGAGCATGAACCGCTCGAGCTCGACGACCCGATGCGCCGAGGTGTGACGCGCGAGGATGCGCTCACGCGCCCGTGCCCCGACCGCGAGGCGCTCCTCCTCCGGCAACTCGTTGAGATACGCCGCCACATCCTCGGCCTCGCGCGCAATCAGGATTTCGCGCCCAGGCTCGAAGAACGCGTCGATGCCATCCCACCAGTCGCTGATGATTGGCGTGCCGCAGGCCGCAGCCTCGAACAGCCGCACGCTGGGAGACCAGCCAGCCCGCACCATATCGGCCCTGGTGATATTGAGCGTGTAGCGCTGGGTGTTGTAGAAGGTCCGATGCTGCCTCGGAGAGAGGTGCGGGATGTGTTCGACATTCCGCGGCCAGCGGATGTCGGGCGGATATTGGGCGCCCGCCACGACGAAGCGGCAGTCGCGGAGATCTCGCGCCGGCTCGAACAGCAGCGCCGTCAGCCGCGGCTGCCGGTCGTCGCTATAGGTGCCGAGATAACCGAGGTCCCATTCCACGTCCGAGTCCTTCGGCGCGTAGGCATCGACGTCCACCGAGCAGTACAACGGGCGCGCCATCCGCGCACCGAACTCCGCCTCGAGGCGGTCGAGCGTCGGCCCACCGGTGAACGACAGATAGAGGTCGTAGCGGGCGATCAGATCCTTCGACAGGTAGTCGGCGCCGCCGTTCGATAACTTTGCCAACGTCACGGGCGTGTCGATGTCATAGAACGCACTGACACCGCCGGCCGCGCCGGTCACCCACTCGCCCACGGCGATGCCATCGGGCACGTACGAGCCGACTACGACCAGATCGGCGCCGCGGACCGCCGCCTCGAAGCGGCGCTTCAGGTCGGCCACCGACGCGTAGATCTCGGTGCGGCCGCCCGCCGGCGACGGCATGTCGCGATTCTCCGCATACCACGGCAGATCTCGCTCGAGAAACAGCACATCATGACCGCGCGCGCCCAGCTGCCGCACCAGCGCGCGATACGTGGTCGCATGGCCATTGCCCCACGACGAGGTGATCGACAGCCCGAGCATGACGATGCGGAGAGGAGTGTCAGCGTGGGCCACTACTGCTATCTCCTCTCAGAATGGGCGGTACGCGCCGGTGTACGGTCATGGGATGCTCGTGGGGATGGCCAGCAGCGACTCCAACTGCTCGATGCGCCGGGAATAGGTGTGTTCGTCCAGGACCCGCGCGAGCGCGGCCGCCCCGATTGCGCGCGCGGCATCTGGGGTGAGTGCCGCGACGAGCTCACCAACTTCCACGCCATCTGAGGCCACCAGCACTTCACGGCCCGGCTCGAGGAAGGCGTCAATGCCATCCCAGGCGTCGGTGATCAGGCACGCGCCTGCACCGGCCGCTTCGAACACGCGCGTGGCCGGTGAAAAGCCGTAGCGTGCCATGCTCTCGCGGCTGACGTTGAGCACGGCCAGAGGTGATCGATTGAACGCGTTGTGATCGCGGGTGTAGACGTGACCCACGTACGAGACGTTCTCGGGCAGCGGCTTGTCGTGCCATCCGTTGCCGCCGAGCACGAAACGCTTGAGCGGCTGGGACGCCGCGGCGCGGAGAAAGAACTCGTCCACGCGTGTCTCGCGATCGGGCAGCCGGTTGCCAAGAAACCCCAGGTGCGCGCGAAAACGCGGATCAGGAGCGACCGGGTAGTGGGTCGATGGGTCGAGGGCGTTGTAAATCGGAACGCACGCCCGTGCGCCACACGCGGCATAGGCGGTCGTCACTGGCTCCCCGCCGCCGTAGGTGAGGATCAGATCGTACTGGGGCACGAGCGCACGAAACGGATCGGAGGGATCCGTGCGGATCCGGTCAAGCGTGGCCGGCGCGTCGACGTCCCAGAAAATCGTGAGCGCGCCGGGCCGGCGCTCCGCCAGCACCGCCGATTCGAGCAACGCATCGAAGACGCCGACGCCGCTCGTCTTCACGACGATATCAGCGCCGCAGCCCGCTCGAATCGCACGGCCGACCCCCTCGTCGGTCGCTGCGTACACCACGACGGTCGCCCACTCCGGATCCGCGATATCGCGATGTTGCTGGCGGTCGTACGCGTCAGGCTCGTAGAACGTCACGTCGTACCCGCGCGCATGCATGGCGCGGATGACGCCGCGATAGTAGGTTGCCGCGCCGTTCCAATAGGCCGACACCAGGCTCGATCCGAAGAACGACACCGTCGGCCGCGTCACGCCGGCATCATCCTTCCGTAGTCAGGCGCCGTCGGGCCGCTGACCTTGCCGCAGATGGCGAGCAGTTCGTCGACGCGGTGCGCGCAGGTGTGCCGCGCCAGGATTGTCCGTCGGCCCTGGGCGGCCAGCTCGCCCGCGAGTGCCTCGTCTTCGAGCACATGCCGGATCAGTCGGCGCATTGCGAGACCGTTGGATGCCACCAGGTAGTCGGCGCCTGGGGTGAACAGTCCTTCCACGTCGTTCCACGGAGCGGTGATGAGGGGGATGCCGCATGCCAGTGCCTCGAAGGGGCGAATGGTCGGAATACCCCTGAGCGCCTGCACGTAGGGACGCCGCGGCACGTGCACGGTGACACGGTGCCGGGCGAACACGTCCGGCACGGCGAAGTTTGGCAGCCAGCCGCGATAGTCCGCTCCCGCCTCGCGAAATTCGGACACCGCTTCCATCGGATAGCGCACGCCGTGGATGGTTGCCGCGAGGCGCTCCTGTCGAATCGGCTCGATCAGGAATTCGCGCAGCTCGGCGGTGCGCTCATCGTCACCCCAGTTGCCGATCCAGACCAGGTCCTTGTCTTTACGAGCAGCGACGCATGGCTGGAAGACACGCGTATCAGCGGCTTCGTGCCACGTGAAGGCGCGGGCGGACCACCCGCGCGCCAGGTACCGCTCGCGAATGACCTCGCCGAACGCGAGCACCCCGTCGTAGTCCTCGAGATCGTACGACGCCATCGCCTCAGGGTCCGAGACCGACCGATGGTGGGTGTCGTGGAACAACAGCGTGTAGCGGCCGCGGCGCCGATGCTGACCGATCCGCCGCACGAGCTCGTGGGGACTCCATTCGTGCACGATGACCAGATCTGCGCCGTCGAGCGCCGCCGTGACATCGAAGCGGACCGGGTCGTAGCGCGTGACGAGCAGGCCCGGGTAGACCGCACGCGCACGGTCGAGCGCCTCCGCTCCGTGATCGGCCATCAGATTGGCGGCGCTCCACGCGTCTGCAGGCTCGAAGACGCGCACGTCGTGACCGCGCGCCTGGAGCTCTGACACGATCCCGCGCAGGAAATGCGCGTTGCCGTGGTTCCAGTCAGACAGAACCGAGTGGCAGAAGAGCGCAATACGCATCGCAATAGGCGTCGGTCATGGCGCGGAGGGAAAACGCGGCCGCGCGGCGCATCGCGCGCGCCGCGAGGTCCGCGCGAAGGGGCGTGTCGGCGATCACGCGGCGAAGAGTCGCCAGCAACGCGCCGGTATCGTCTGGAGCGACGAACAGCGCGGCGTCGTCCCACACTTCGCGGAGGCTGTCGATGTCCCCCAGCACCAGGGGGCACCCGGCGTGAGCCGCTTCGAGAATCGACAGCCCGAACGGCTCGTACCGCGCCGGCAGCACGTAGAGGCTCGCCAACTGCATCAACTCGAACAGGCGTTCCGGCGCCATCCGCCCGAGCGACAGGATGCCGCGGAAGGTCGGGCCTTGGCCATCCGGCGACTGCGCATCGCCGGCCACGCACACCGGCCACGGCAGATCGGGTGCGACGGCACAGAGCGACTCGACGTTCTTGGCCCGATCCCACGTGCGACCGGCGCTCAGGATGAAGGGCGGCTCGAGCGATTCGTGGCGGGTGGCGGCGGTGTCAATGCGAGCGCTGCCATTCGGAATGACACGCGCACGGGGGAGCGCGCCATAGTGCGTTTCGAGGGCGCTGAGCATCGCGTGGGTCGGCGCAACCACGATGTCGGCGGCGTCAAGGCCGCGCGTGACGCGATCGCGGTACTGGTTCCATTCCGCAGGTGCGTCCACGCCATGAACGCCGCGCCACCACGACAGCACGCATGAATGTGCGACGCCGATGATGGGCGCCTGCCAGTCGAGAACGGCATGGACATATCCATTCAAGTGGACGACGTCTGGTGCGATCCTCTGCTCCAGCTCCTGCAGCCATTCGCCGGCGGCATCGACCTCGTCCCACGAACATCCCATCCATTCGAGCGGATATTCGCCGATGGCGAGCCTCACGCCTTCGAGTCGCGCCACGACCTCGCACTGTGTGGCATCGGGACGTGGACCCATGACCGCAAGGGTGACCTCGATACCGCGCCGTGCCAGCTCACCTGCGAGGTCCACCGAATAATTCCAGACGCCACCTACCGCGTCGGTGGTCATCAGGACACTCCGGGGGATCTCTCCCACCGGCCTATCGAAGGTCGTCATGACCGACGGCGGGCTGGTCGTGCACCGACTCCAGTGCCGCAAGCGGCAGCGGGCGCCCGTCCTGAATGTCGCTGAACTCGTCGAAGCTCGCCAGGTAGTGGTCGACGGCCCGTTCCCACGCGTGGTCATCGGGAGCACCCCAGCGCCTGGTGTAGTCGGGGGAGCCGGGGTACGGAAAGAGCGGCACGGGCTTGTTGGCCCACACGCCATGAGCGATCAGGTGCTGGCGCCACGCGTCGACATCGGCCGGCCGGTCCACCTGCGCATCGAGAAGATTCGCCTGTACGAACGGCACCGTCCGGCGAGCATGAAGCAGCCGCGCGGAGATCTCTTCGGTGCTCAGCCGGCTGCGCTTGTCGAGCAGGTTGCGCCCGAGTGTCGAAATGCTTTCGACGCCGGCTTCGAGCGACACGCACCCCGCCGCGCCGAGCAGATCGAGCATCGGCTCGCTCCAGAGATCGACCCGCGTCTGAACGCCGAACTTCACCGTCCGATCGGCGATGGCCGCGAGGAGCTCCTTGTTCGGCAGGAAGATCTCGTCGATGAAGTACACGTATTCGACGCCTTGCGCAATCAGCGCGTCGAGCTCCTCGAGTACGACTGCAAGCGGCCGTCGCCGGTAACTGTTCCGGAAGTTCTCCTTCGCGCAGAACGTGCAGTGATAAGGGCAGCCGCGCGAAGTTTCCATCTCGGCTCCAGGCCCGGCGGGCGCCGCGTCGAACCGGTGGTGATGATGATGGTGACGCGCGATCGTGACGTCGGGCCAGCGCAAGGCGGGCAAGGTGGCCATGTCGCTGGCATGGAGTCCGGCGTTGATCTGCACGCCGCCGTCGACCATCCATGCAATCGACGGAATCGCCCGCCACGACTCGCGCGGCTGCGCGAGTTGGGGCAGGATCTCCTCCGGCTCGCCCATCACCGCGACGTCGCAGGCGAGCTTGCGCAGGGTTGCTCGAGGAGTTGTCGACGCGTGAGGGCCGATGACGACCAGCGTGCCGGCGACGTCGCGGATGTCGTGCAGGAGTGCCTGCGCCACGCGCAGCTCCGGCGGCGCACAGCGCCAGAACAGATAGCTCGGGGCGGTCGTGATGACCGAGACATCCGGCCGCAGTGCGTCGAGCCGCTGCCGGATCTCGATGGTGGACAGATCGTCGAGCTGACCGTCGACGATCTCCGCGTCGTAGCCCGCCTGCTCGAGGCGCGCCTTCGCATACCCGAGCTCGAGCGGGAGGTGCGGCTCACGGCAGCCGAAGTAGATGCTGCCGTCGAACGACCATCGCGGGTTGATCAAGGCGAACGTCACGACGCCACGACCTCGCTCTTGACGAACGCGCCGCGCCGCATACCGTCGCGCCGCAGCCACTGATCGAGCCGCCGCACGCCTTCAAGAACGCCGACGCGCGGCTGCCACCCCGTCGCCTCCTCGAACCGTCGCGTGTTCGACACGTAATAGCGCTGGTCGGCGGGACGCCATGCTTCGAACGTCGTTAACGGCGGGCTGTCGTGAAGCTCACCGATCAGCTGCATCAGCTCGAGCAGGCTGGTGGTGTTCCGCGGTCCGCCGCCGATATTGAAGGCCTGGCCGGTCAGCCGTCCGATCCCCTGATGGGCGCGCGACATCGCCTCGGTCAGATCGTCAACGAACAGGATGTCGCGCACCTGCATGCCGTCGCCGTACAGCGTCAGCGGATCGCCATGCGCGGCGGCCATCAGGAAGTGCGCCACCCATCCCTGATCTTCCGTGCCGCACTGGTGCGGACCGTAGATGCAGCTCATTCGAAAGACGATCGCCCGGATCCCGAACGTCCGGGCGTAATCGAGCACGTACTGCTCGGCCACGCCCTTGGAGCAGCCGTACGGACTGTGAAATTCGAGCGGGCGCGTCTCACCGATTCCTTCGGCACGAATCGCGTCGTTCACCGGTTCGTAGCGACCGCAGCCCGTCCGGAGCGCAATGTCGTCCAGATCGCCGTAGACCTTGTTGGTCGACGTGAACAGCACCGAGGGCGCGTCGGCGCACGCACGAACGGCTTCGAGCACGTTGAGCGTGCCGCGGGCATTCACCTCGAAATCGAGAAAGGGATCGACGAGACTCGTCGTCACCGCCACCTGCGCCGCGAAGTGGAACACGTGCGCCGCCGCGCGGACCGCATCGGTCAGCACCGCCATATTGCGGACATCACCCTGGCGGAATTCCACCAACTCGCCGTGGGTACGCCGGAGCCACGCGATGTTCCGTTCGACGCCGGCACGCGAGAGGTTGTCAAACACGATGACCGGCTGCCCTTCGCGCAACAAGCGGTCAGCCATATTGGTGCCGATGAAACCCGCACCTCCTGTGATGAGGACCGGTCGCGGGCGCGAGGCCCGCAGGGCCTTGTCGCGCCGCAGGCCGACCACGGTCGTGCGGCTCATACCGTCAGCCCCCGCGCGTGGAGCTCGGCGCTCGCCTCGGCGACGTGATCGTCAGCCATCTGGCCGACGAGCCAGTCGGCCAGCTCGACGACGCCCTCCTCCAACGGAACCTGCGGCTCGTACCCGAGCGTGCGGCGCGCCAGCGTGATGTCTGCGAAGCAGTGCCGGATGTCGCCCACACGGTACTTGCCGCACACGTCGGGCGGCACGTCGCGCGCGAGCACGGTCGCGAGCAGCGTCGCCACGTCGGCGATCGTGTACGCGCGACCACTCCCGATGTTGATCGCGCGCCCGGGCGCGTCCGCGGCGTCGAGGGCGAGGCGGCACGCCTGAGCCACGTCGTGCACGCTGACGAAATCGCGCTGCTGCAGGCCATCCTCGAAAATCATCGGCGGATTGCCATTGAGCAGACGGGCCGCAAAAATCGCCAGCACGCCGGTATACGGATTCGACAGCGCCTGCCGCGTGCCGAACACGTTGAAGAAACGAAGCGCGACCGTTGGAATGCCATAGGCGCGCCCGGTCAGCAGGCACAGACGCTCCTGATCGAACTTCGACAGCGCATACACGGACGCGAGCGTCGGCGGCTTGTCTTCGGAGGTCGCCACCGGCACCAGCGGCTGCCCGTCTGCATCCCGCGGCTCCCAGTCGCCCCGGCGCAACTGATCGAACGACCGCTCACCCGCCGGCACGATCGCTCCGGCCGCGCTGCGGTAGAGCCCCTCGCCATAGATGCTCATGCTGGAGGCGACCACCAGCCGCTCGACCGGCCGCGCGATCAACGCCTCGAGCAGCACCGCCGTGCCGACGTCGTTGGTCGACATGTAGTGCGCGACTTCGTACATGCTCTGGCCGACGCCGACGGCGGCCGCCAGGTGATAGACCGCGTCGATCCCATGCAGCGCTTTCTTGACGGCAGCGGGATCGCGGACATCGCCGCGCAACAACTCGACATCCCTATTCAGATATGCCGGCCGCATCGCTCCCGGACCATGGACCTGCTCGGTCAACAGGTCGAGGGCCCGGACACGATGACCGGCGGCCAGGAGTTCGTCGCTCACATGCGATCCGATGAACCCGGCACCGCCGGTGATGAGGATGTGCATGCACTGCCGCTGTGCAAGCGATTGGCCACGCACCGTACAGCGCGCGTGGCTTGGCACGAAAAAGGAACTTACCTTTTGTACACGGCGAAGGATGAAACCCGCGCTCGCCTGCATTTGCCAGACGAAGACGACGATGTCGCGCTGCCTTTTGATGCGCGATCTATCGCGAACGTATCGCGGCGGAACGCGGCGCTATCGCGCCCCGGAATCTTGCCTGAAACATCTGCGTGCAACGCCAACGCTCTTGCCCGCAGGCCGACCGCGGTACGTGCGTTGCTGACTTCGTCGATCGCACCCGGACACTTGCATGCAAAATGTCGCTGAACGCATCCGCGAGTTGGGTCCCTGGTTTCACAATTTGCGGCTGCACGGTATCGAGACGGCGCCCGATCATTTCCTCGGCGACTATCCATCACTCCACTGGAGCACCTTCGCACACGTGCTTCCCGACGATCTGCGCGGCCGCTCCGTGCTCGACGTCGGATGCAACGCCGGCTTTTTTGCCATCCAAATGAAGCAGCGCGGCGCCGGGCGCGTCGTCGGCATCGACTCGGACGATCGCTACCTCGCGCAGGCGCGGTTTGCCGCGGAGTTGTCCGGCGCTGACATCGAGTTCAGAAGGATGACGGTGTACCAGGCCGGCGCGCTCCGCGAACGGTTCGACATCGTGCTCTTTCTCGGCGTGCTGTACCACCTGCGCCATCCGCTGCTCGCGCTCGATCTCCTGCACGAGCACGTGGTTGGTGACCAGCTGCTGTTTCAGAGCATGCTGCGCGGCACGCCCGAGGTGGCGTCGCTCGACGAAGACTACCCGTTCAGCGAACGGGACCTGTTCGACCTCCCGGGTTTTCCGAAGCTGCACTTCATCGAGAAGCGCTACGCAGGTGACTGTACCAACTGGTGGGTGCCCAATCGTGCGGGTGCCGAAGCGATGCTGCGCAGTTCGGGGTTCGACATCGTCGCGCATCCCGCACCCGAGGTGTTCCTCTGCCGTCGGGTGGACCTGCCATCGCGCGAGGACGACCCGGCGCTGCACGTGGAACTGAGTCCGGCGGTCTCAGCGCGCGGGAACGGCGCCGCGGAGGGACCCGGTGATTGAAGCGGTGATGATCTGGAACGAGCCGAACAATCTCTCGCATTGGGATTTCGAGCTCGATCGCGACTGGGTCGTCTTTGCCGAGATGGCGCGGCAGGCGGCAGACGCGATCCGGACGACGCAACCGGCCCTGATTCGTGTCCTGGGGGGCATCTCGCCTATCGATCCGGGGTTTATCGCCAACATGGAGGCCAAGGGCGTCATCGATGCGGTGGATGTGGTAGCGGTGCACGGATTCCCGCTCGACTGGAACCATTGGGCGATCGACGAGTGGCCCGCAAAGCTCGACGAGATCCGAGCGGTCACCGCAAAGCCAATCTGGATTTCGGAAGTCGGGGTGTCGACGTTCGGGGCGGAGGAGGTGCAGGAGTTCGGGCTCCACCGAACGCGCGAACTGCTCGGCGGCCGCGTGCCCCGGGTGCACTGGTACAGCCTCTACGATCTGCCGCGCGCGTGGCCGGCGACCACGCGACACCGCGAAGCCGAAGGGTCGTCGTACTACCGTCACTTCTATATGGGTCTGCTGCGCGAGGATGGCACGCCCAAGCGCGCCGCGGCGCTGTTCCACGACTGCGTCCCCGACTTCGGCATCTGCCAGTGGTTCCATTTCGAGGATCACCGGCTCGATGCGGCCGTCTGCTGGCTGAAGAAACTGGGGGTCCGCCATCTGCGTACCGGCTTGAGCTGGGCCGACTGGCACCGGCCCGGGGCGGCGGCGTGGTTCGACCGGCAGATGCGGGCGCTCGAGGCGTTCGACGTCACGCTGACGTTCTGCTTCACCCCCGAAGCAGCCGGCGTGCGGCCGCACTACACCAGTCCTCCGGCGCACGTGGAAGAGTTCGCCGAGTTCTGCAGTGCGATGGTGCGACGCTACGCCTGCTAGCGGCGCGTGCTCGCTCACGATGACACGACCCGGTACCGACACGCCAGCCGATCTCGGACACGTGTGGATGGACCACATGCGCAGCGGTCTGTTCGAAGAGGCCTGGCGGATCAGCGATGCGGTTCTGCACAGTGCGGCCGTCACGCAGAACCCGTGCGAGCCCCGCCACCTGCAGCGGGTTTGGGACGGGACGGACGTCGACGGTCGGCACGTGCTGGTCCGCTGTTATCACGGGCTCGGGGACACGTTGCAGTTCATCCGATTCATGCGGCAGCTTCGCGCACGTGCGCAGCGGGTCACCGTCTGGGCACAGGCGCCGCTGCTGCCGCTCCTGGCGACGGTTGACGGAATCGATTGCCTGCTGCCGCTGCATGATGGCGATCCCGAGGTCAGGAGAGACGTAGACGTGGAACTGATGGAAGTGCCTCACGTTCTGCGGACGACCGTTGACACGCTGCCATCGGCACCGTACATCCGCGCTCCGACGGCGCCGCCGATCCGATCGGAGCGACCGCGGGTGGGTCTCGTCTGGCGAGCCGGTACGTGGGCGCCGCACCGGTCGATCGCCTTCGCCGATCTGGCGCCGATCGTCTCGTTGCCGGCAACCTGGCTCGTGCTGCAGGGTGCGGATGCCCTGCGCGAGTGTCCGCCCCGGTTCGGCGTCGCCTGCGGCACTGACAGCATCGTCGACCTCGCCGCCGTTTTACACAGCAGCGTCGATCTGCTGATCACGATCGATTCGATGCCGGCGCACCTGGCCGGTGCGCTCGGCACCCGCGTCTGGACGCTGCTTCCCGCCGATGCGGACTGGCGCTGGATGTCGGGCCGCGACGACAGTCCGTGGTACCCGACCATGCGACTCTATCGACAGACGGCTGCCGGAGACTGGGCGCCGGTGATCCGGTCTGTGGCGAACACCCTCCGCGAGTGGCTGGCGAGGCGGCGACAGACCCGCGGCAATTACGTTCGTCGCAGCCGCTGACGAACGGGCGCGGACGCGAGTGTTCCTACGACAGAAAGAAACGGTATGCCGGGTTGTCCCCCTCGACGGTGTGGGGGTACCCGAGAGCCGAGAGGAACGCGCCGAAGGCTGGCAGGTCTTTGTCTTCCACTTCGAAGCCGGCGAGCACCCGGCCGAAGTCGGCGCCGTGATTCCGATAGTGGAACAGGCTGATGTTCCAGCGGCCTGCGAGCTTCTCGAGGAAGTTGATCAGCGCACCGGGGCGTTCGGGGAACTCGAAGCGATAGAGCCGTTCGTGACGCACGTCGGGCGCGCGGCCGCCGACCATGTGCCGAATGTGCAGCTTGGCCATCTCGTTATCGGTGAGGTCGGTCGTCGTGTAGCCCCACGCGTTCAGCGCCGCCGCGAGCTCCGCCGCGTCGTCGCGCGACTGCGTGGCGATACCGACAAAGATATGCGCCGTCTCACGGCCGCTCAGGCGATAGTTGAATTCGGTGATGACGCGGCGGCCGAGCGCCGCGCAGAACTCGCGGAAGCCGCCCGGGCGTTCCGGAATCGTGACCGCCAGCAGCGCCTCGCGCGCCTCTCCCACCTCGGCACGCTCGGCGACGAAGCGCAGCCGATCGAAATTCATGTTGGCACCGCTCAGCACCGCCACCAGTGACTGGTCACGCGCGCCTGTACGTTCCACCCAGCGCTTCAGCCCGGCTGCCGCGAGGGCACCGGCGGGCTCCATGATCGTACGCGTGTCGTCGAAGATGTCCTTGATCGCGCCACAAATCTCATCGTTGCTCACGCAGATCACCTCGTCGACAGTCTCGCGCGCAATCGAGAACGTCAGCTCGCCCACCTCGCGCACGGCCACGCCGTCGGCGAAGATGCCGACCTGATCGAGCTGGACGCGGCGCTTCGCGTCGAGCGACCGGTACATGGCATCGGCCTCGAACGGTTCGACGCCGATGATTTTCACCTCGCTCCAGAGCGCCTTGATGTACCCGGCGATGCCGGCGATGAGCCCGCCGCCGCCGACCGGGACGAACACGGCCGACAACGGCTGCTGCGCGTGGCGGAGTATCTCGGCGCCGATCGTGCCCTGGCCGGCGATCACCAGCGGATCGTCAAACGGGTGGATCAACGTCCGTCCGGTCTCCTCGACGAGCGCGTCGCAGCGCGCCTTTGCCTCGGCATAGCTGTCACCAGAGAGCACCACTTCGGCACCCATGCGGCGGACGGCGTCGACCTTGATCGTCGGCGTGGTCTGCGGCATCACAATCACCGCCGACAGCCCGAGGCGCTGCGCCGAAAAGGCCACGCCCTGCGCATGATTCCCGGCGCTGGCGGCAATGATGCCGCGCTGACGCTCCGCTTCGTTCAGGTGCGCGATCTTGTTATAGGCGCCGCGCAGCTTGAAGCTGAAGACCGGCTGGAGATCCTCGCGCTTGAAGAGAACCTGGTTGCCAAGGCGCCGCGAGAGGGCGGCGGCCGGGTCGAGCGGCGTTTCACGCGCCACGTCGTAGACGCGGCTGGTGAGCACATCGTGCAGCAGGCGGGCGATTAACGGATTCACGGGAGAGGCGCCATGTTATCAACGGGATCACGATTCCCGAAATCGACCGCCCTTGCCGCTGGCCGCGGCGCCGTTGAGCATCCTTTCGCGCATGCCCTATCCTAGGATGTGCCTTCAGCCAAGACGCAGATCACGGTCACCCGCCGTTCCGCCGGCGACATCGGCCAGCGCGAAGTGTTCGTCGCCCTCGACGGCGAGGAGTTCGCCATCCTGCGCTACGGCGACTCGGTAACGAAAGAGGTGAAACCGGGAACGCACCTGATTCGCGCTCACAACACGCTGCTCTGGAAGAAGCTCACGATCGACGTCCACCCCGGCGAGCACGTGCGCTTCACCACGATCAACCGCGCAGGCTGGGGAACGTATGGGATCGCAACCGTGCTCGGCGCCGGTCCGCTCTATCTGACATTCGAGCAGGACACATCAGGGTCGACCGAGACGACGGCCGCATCAGATTAGTCGGCACGTGCGAGGCGGCCGAGCTCGAATTCAGGTGAAACTGAGCAGCACTTCCTTTCAGTAGACTCGCGGTCTGGACACGACGGGCCGCACGACCATCATCCTCAATCGCAGCTCCGGGTCGGGCCGCGCCACTGCGGCGGCCGAGACGCTTGTCACCCTCGCCAGAGACATGGGCCTCGACGCCGCCATCGTGACCGCTGAGGGCGGAGGCCTTACGCACGCGGCGCAGACAGCCGCAGATGGCGGCGCGTCGGCGCTGGTTGCCGCCGGAGGCGACGGCACGGTCCGATCCATCGCCTCGGTGGCCGTCCGGTCAGGGCTGGCATTCGGTGTGCTCCCGCTCGGCACGTTGAACCACTTCGCGGGCGACATGCGGATTCCCACCGAGCTGGAGAAGGCGCTGCGGACTGTTGCAACCGGACGTCTCGTCAGCGTGGATGTCGGCGGCGTCAACGGCGAGTTGTTTCTGAACAACTCGAGCATCGGCCTCTACCCGCGCCTCGTCTGGGAACGGGAGCAAGAGCAGCGCCGCGGACGTCGCAAGTGGAGCGCCTTCCTCGTCGCCTCGTTCCACCTGTGGCAGCAGTACCGCCGCATCTCGGTGACCATCGAGGACAACGGCATCAGCCGTCCTGTGCGTACCCCGTTCGTGTTCGTTGGCAACAACGCCTACGTCGTCGAAGGCGGGCGGATCGACCGGCGTGAGCGACTCGATCGCGGCGTGCTGCAACTGTGCATGGCACCCGGCGTCAGTCGCGCCGGCATGCTGCGCCTGGTCCTGGCAGCAATCGCAGGACGGGCCACTGCAGTTGACAGCTTCGAAACCACCCTGACAGCCGAGGTGACGATTCGCAGCCGGCATTCGCGCCTCGGCGTCTCACTCGACGGCGAGATGATGACGATGCGACCGCCGCTCTGCTACAGCACTCATCCGCGCGCTCTACGCGTCATCGTTCCCGCATGACCACCGATCCGGTCTACCGCATCGTCCATCTGTCCGATCTGCATTTCGGCCGCGAAGACGCCGCCGTCGTGGCCGCGCTGCAGCGGCAGATCACCGCCATCGATCCGCTCGTGATCGCCATCTCCGGCGATCTCACGCAGCGCGCGCGCCGGCGTCAGTTCAAGGAGGCGCGGGCATTCATCGATGCACTGCCATACCCGCATCTCGTGGTCCCGGGGAATCACGACGTTCCCCTGTTCAATCTCGCGGCGCGGATTCTGAATCCGCTGGGCGGCTACACGCGACACATCACCGACGATCTCGCCCCCGCGTACATCCACGAACGGGTGGTGATCGTCGGTCTCGATACCACGCGTCCCTCGCGAGTCAAAGAGGCGCGATTCGCGCGCCAGGCCGTGCAGCGCATCTGCTATGCTGTGCGGCCCTTCGGCGATGACGTGGTCAAGATCCTGGTGGCGCACCACCCATTCGACCCGGGCGCGCCGCGCGAGGCACGTACGCGGTCCGACAACGTCGAAGCGTTGCAGGTGCTGAGCGACGCCGGCATCGACGTCTTTCTCACCGGGCACCTGCACGTCAGCTCGGTGGCGCATTCCGCCAGCCGGTACAAGCTCGGCGGTCGATCGGCGCTGATCGTCGAAGCGGGCACGGCGACCTCAACGCGGCTGCGGGAATCCACTAACGCGTTCAACGTTCTCTACGTGGCTTCCGACTCGATTGTCGTGGAGCGGCACGACTGGGCACCCGACGGCTTTCGACCAGCGGATGTACAGAGCTTTCGGCGGACGGCGGCCGGCTGGATCGATACGCCAACAGCAGTGCCACCGCCGGGCTGAGCTACGACAGCAGGCCATCGCCCGTGCGCAGAATGTCGCGCATCCACCATTCGTGCTTCTCGTGGATCTGCACGCTGCGCGAGAACACATCGACCGTTCCAGGATCGTTCGCCTCGTCCGCGGTGCGCGCGGCCTGACGCATCTCCTGGATGACGACGAGGAGGTTGCGGTCGGCCTCCTCGATCATGTCGCGCATGCTGGCAGGTGTGGTAGCGGCGGCGACTGACGCCAGCTCCGCGGACTCGAGCAGATGCGCCGGCGGATCCTGTCCGATCATGCGGATGCGTTCGGCGAGCTCGTCCAGCGTGGCCAGGACCTCGGCCGCGAGCTCGTCGAACAGCTTGTGCAGGTCACGAAACAGCGGTCCGTAGGTCTGCCAGTGATAGTGTTTGTAGTTCGCGTACAGCATGAACGCGTTCGCCGTCTGGCGCTGGAGATCGCGAACGATCGGACTGTCCGGCCGGTTCTCTTTCGACAGGTCGGTGGCGGGGCCCTTCGTCGCGGCGGATCGTTCCGTATTGGTCGTGGACATCGTGAAGTGCTCCTGACGGGTTCCCTCTGCAGGCGGCGGCGCGCCTGCAATGTTTGGTGTGCTGCAGGCAAGAGACGGGCCGGAGATCCCACCTACGGAAAACGGCTGCGTACACCCCCGAGAGCGCTGACCACCGACTCCCTCGCGATGCGGCGCACCAGCGGCGAGGCAACAGGGCGGACGACTGCCGGGATATCGCGGCTGAGCGTCAGCGACTCCATGACGACGACGACGCCAGCCGGCGTGTCCTCGTACCACCAGTAGGCCTGCAGCTTCCAGAGAAAGCCGTGCTCCTCTTCGGGCGTCAGCCCGCGTTCTCGAGGGGTGCCTGGGTCGGTCACTTCGTGCACGCTCGTCATGACGCTGCGGCTGAACACTCGCCCAGCGCCCAGCCGCGAGAACGCGACCACGTGCTCGGTGTCGTACGTCACGCTGACCACCATGCGACGGACAAGGCGGAGCGACACCGCCATCCGATCGTTCGATCGCCACAGGATCCTCGACGCGGTGACGTCCGGCTGCCGCGGCGGCCGGTGCTCGAGCGAGTCGACGAGGGCGTCGGCGGTTACGCCCGGGATGAGCATCGCACCGCGCCAATGCTGCACCGTCGCGCCGGCAATGTTGACGGTGCGTCCTCTCTCGTCGACGGTCGACAGGTCCGTGACATCGATCCCGCCGTTCTGCACGACCGCGCGATCGAAGGATGGCGCGGCCCAGCCGCGCGCCACGATTCGAGCCTCGGTCCGGGCAATGACCGCATTCCATGCCGACAGCGCCTCGGCCGAGGGCTGGGCCGCCGACGCACGCGCCGAGGTCACCAGCACGGTTGCCCCGAGGCAGCACCGCGAGATGAAGCGCATCAGCCTGCCCTCCTGAATGCGGCGATCGGCGGTCTCGGCTCGGCCTTGTAGAGCGCGCGGGTCTGCTGCACGGACGAGGCGACGAACACCACTGCAAATCCCACCAGCGCCACGATCCCACCCGCATTGAAGAGGAGCAGTTGGCCGAATGGCGATGACACGGCGCGGTGCTTCGCTGCGTACAGCGCGCCGCCGATCAGGATCAGACGGAGCTCGGTGGGGCCAATCCCGAGCGTTGACATCCGGAACACACCGGCGACGTGAGTGGCAAGGTAGGTCTCGGCCGAGACGAGCAGGTAACCGGCGAGCACGGCTGCCCCGAGCAGCGGCGTGATCAGTCCGGAGCAGGCGATGCCGGCGAACAGGACGGTCGCGCCGGCCAGATCGATCACATGATCGACGTAGAACCCGAAGCACGGGCGTTCGTGTCCGCGCACGCGCGCCACGGTGCCATCGAGGCTATCGCCGAACCAGTTTGCCGCCAGCCCGCAGACCACGACGGCGGCACCCCATGGGCTGACACGCATCATGGCGAAGCCGGCGCCGGCCACGAACATCGACCCCAGGCCGAGCAGGCTGAGGTGATCGGAGGTGATCGCCGGCGGCAGGCGGCGGGCTACTTTCCAGCACAGTGGGATCCGAAGCTTGGAATTCACGTGACTTGAAGTCGCGGC